>OLPW01001504.1_pt1 | contig 23725 bp, 22 predicted proteins | sample 1672161 | NCBI WGS metagenome assembly OLPW01 (sample SAMEA3136654, study PRJEB25190) | human gut metagenome
ACTGGAAAAGCTATTTTAAATATTTTTATATTTAGTTCTTTGTTATATGAACGTGATAACTTAAATGTTCTTTTTTCAATAATATAGAAAATAAAATTAAGTAAAAAAGAAAATAATTCTGAAATTACGTCACCAATAATTAAACTGGTACAAATAGCATCAATACCTTTAGTAATAGAAAAACTTATAAGAAAATATGTGGCAAATATTTTTATAGCTAATTCAATACATTGTGCAAAAGCACTTTTGTAAGATTTTCCAATACTTGTAAGAAATCCACCAATTACAGCTGAAATGCTAATAAGAGGTAAGCCTAAAGAAATAGAGTATATTGGAATATTAGAAACATTACCATTTAACCAATTGCTAGAGATAATAGGAGCAAGTAAAAAAAGTAAAAAGCTGGCTGAAAGTCCAAGTATTAGTGCAAAAAATATGCAAGTTTTTACAGCTGTAGGTATTACAGCTGTAAAAATATGCAAGTTTTTACAGCTGTAATACCTTTTGAAAAATTGTTTTTAGCAAATTCTTCAGAAACAATGCAAGTACAAGCAAGACTAATGCCAGAAGTAGCAAAAGTAATGGCAAAACTATAAACAGACATGACTAAACTAAATATACCAATAGCCTCTTGCCCGACTTTATTTGCTACATAAATATTAAAAATAGTTTTCCTTAGTATTCTAAAGAAGTCAAAAAGTATTCCTATTATAATGCCATTTATTATAAAAATCTTTGCTTTTCTCAAAATATATTCACCAATAAAATATATTCTTTGAAAAAATGAATAGAACTGATTTATTGTAATTTATAAATTGTTGCTGTAACATTATCAGAAGTAACATTAAAAGTAAGTTTTATATCATTACCAGAATTATTTTGAAATTTAAAATCATAACTTCCATATGCTACTGCTGCATCTTTACCTTTTTCTATATATGGCACATATCCACTATGTTCATGTCTTTCTATAATTTCTAATCCATCAACTTTAAGAACTGCATTATATAAAGTTGTACTTACTTGACAATTTCCTCCACCAAGACCTTGTTTCTTCTCTCCATCTACATATACATCTGCTTCCTGATATCCCTTTTCTTTTGTTGCTTTTCCAACAGTATTGCAAAATGAAAATATTTCTTCTGGTTTTATTTCTGTATTTGTTAATGAATCACATGTTATTCGCATATTATTTTGTCTTGCTTTTTCTTTATTATGAATTTTTGTAGAAAAATTTGCAATTTCTTTTTCTGTTTGTTCTGTCACTTGTTGTGTATCTGTTGTACTTTGTGTTGACTTAATATCAATCTCATCTAGATTATTTTTGTTTGTACTACTTCTTTGAGCTTGATAATTTAGACTATCATTATTTGTTTTAAAAATCCATATACCTATTCCTAACATAATTCCAATTAACACTATAAACAAAAAAGTTTTTTTCATTTAATATTTTTCCTTCCTTATATAATATATTTTTTCTTGACTTTATTTTGTCCAAAACCTCAAAAAATATTGACAAATCAATAAAAAAAACGTATAATTGTTATGTATTAAATTTTTAAAGGAGATTTTATTATGTTAGCTAAATATTGGAAAAAAATAGGATTATTTATTTTAATAGTTGCTTGTATTTTTAATATTATGAATAAGCTTGTAAAAAAAGTATCTTTAAATACTGAGTTAGAAGCTTCTGCGACATATGTAAATCAAATTAATCAAGAAGAAAATAAAAATTTAAACAAATAAGCTTGAAAAAAGTATAAAGATATGGTAATATAATAAAAGGCAAAAATTACTATTGTAAGAAAGAGGTGAATTTGCAAATGAAAGAAGGAATACATCCAGCATATAATCAAACAACTATTACATGTGCTTGCGGTAATGTTATAGAAGTTGGTTCTACAAAAAAAGATTTAAAAGTTGATGTTTGCTCAAAATGTCATCCATATTGGACAGGAAACTTAAGACTTGACACTAAAGGTGGTAGAGCAGATAAATTTAAGAAAAAATACGGTCTTGCATAAAAAAAGAAAACATTTTAAAATGTTTTCTTTTTTTATATCTATTCTTAATATTCAAAAAAACGACTCAATGAGCCGTTTTTATTTTAAAAATGTTTTCCTCTAGTTTTTGTTCTTTTTGCTTTTGAATCTTTTCCATCTTGATCCGCAAAATATTCTTCAAGCATTCTTTTTCTTTCTATGTCCTTATCATTTTTCTCTGATACATTATCATTATAATCATTAGAAGTATTTTCTTCTTTATATTCTACTTCTACCGGCTGATCATTTATTTTTTCTTCATCGTGTTGAGTATTATCATTATAATAATCATCATTAAAGTTTGTACTATATGGATTTTCATCATTCATATCATCATTGTAATAATTATCATCCATATTTCCATTATCTGACAATTCCTGATGTTCAAACATTGCTCTATCTAATTCTTCTGCTCCTGGGAACTCAATCTCCTCTTCTTCATCTTTTTTGATTTTTATTTTTAATATTATTGAAACTATTATTGTTAATATTAAAAATACTAAAACTGCAACTAATATATATTGTTCTTGTCCCCAAGTTTCTGGTTTTAACCAGTCAACTTTTCCTACAATTTGTTGATTTTCACTTTTGGTTGATGTACTTTCTGTTTTTGTTGTTGAAGTTGTTATTTTTGTATTTTCAGAACTTGTTGTTGATGAAGTTTCTTCTTTTGTTGAAGTTGTCGTTGGTTCAGTTGGTGGTTGTTCATCTATTACTGTCTCTTCTACTGGTGTAGCTGTTTGCTCTCCAGCTTTTCTTGTAATATTTAGTGTATATGTTTTCTTTGTTTTTCCATCTTCTGCAACAACTACAATTTCAACTTTATTTTCTCCTTCATTTAATGCGATATTTCCATCTCCTGATTTTACTTTTGCATTTGAGTCTTTGGTTGTTGCATATATATATACTTTTTCGGCTTCATTTGGAACCTCTACATTGTATTGATATGTATCTGGTTTAAATCCTTTAAAATCATATTGTTTTGGATTTAAGCCTAAATCTCTTAATCTTGCTTCTGATGACTTTGTTGTACTATTATTATTTGAACTTGCTGAATTGTTTGATGTGTTGTCATTTGAACTTCCTGCATTATTTGATGTATTATTATTTTCTGTTGGTGTCTCTGTTTTTGGGGCTTTTACTGTTAATATTGCATTATTATCAACATTAGGTAAATCTTCATCATTGACATTTGCTATTCCAGTAATTCTAAATTTTATCTTATATGTTGTATCTGATGTTACTGTTGGCACTTTAAATGTATAACTTCCTAAATCCGTTATTCCTGTTGCTGAAGCTCCTGATATTTTAGTTCCATTTGCTGTTCCACTTGGACCAGCACTAGAACTAACTAATTCAAGTCCTGAATTATCAACCAATTCCAAGTTATAAGCTCCTAATGTTTCTTTTGAAGTTATTGATATTGTTACATTTCCATCACCAGAATTAACTTGCTTATCTGTTGAAACAATATTTGAAGCATTAACTTTTGTTTCTAAAATTAAAATTGAAAATATTGCTATAAGTAATATGTTAAATATCTTTTTTTTCACAATTATTCCTCTCTCTCTTTATAATTCTATTTTATAAGTATCTACAGCATATTTTAAAATTCTTAATGAATCTCTTGCATCAATTATTCCATCTTTGTTTAGGTCCGCTGATTTTGCATATTCATTATTTAATTCATATGTTCCAACTGCATATTTTAAAATTCTTAATGAATCTCTTGCATCTACAACTCCATCTCCACTTACATCTCCAAGAACTGAAATTGTATATTTATCATTTACAACATAACCTGTTGCAAGATTTGATTCGTTTGAAACCACTTCACCATTTGAATTTTTTACAACTATTTCTGCTCCTAATAATTCTTTTAAATCTGTGATTGTTGAATTTGGAATTGATGTTATTTCATTTGTAGTATTATTTGTTCTTATTTTTTCATTTTCTACAATTTCTTTATTTTCATCATCAGGATTTTCTGGAACATCTGGTGTTGGATTATCAGGAGTATCTTTTCCATTATCTTCTTTTACTGGAACTAAATATAATTTATATACAGGCTCATCATCAGATGTTGATCTTGCAGCATATCCTTCTACACCATTTGATTTTCTAACAAAATCCCAATATGTACCTGCAACTTTTTCTGTTGCTTTTTCAATTACTGTTACAACCTCATTTAGATATATTTTTTCTCCAATATATGTTCCATTTGGATTATCTCTTAATCTTAAACTTGGATTTGCATTACATTTTACTAAATTACTATCTATTTCAGGAGTTTCATTATTATCTGTATTTGGTCTTTCGCATGCTGTATTTGGCATGTTTTTATATACTGGAATTATAAATGTATAATCCATATCTATTGATTCACATTCTTCAAATGCTACTCTTAATTTTGTTCCTTCATTTTGTGGGGCCATTATATTTTGTTGATATTGATGCCAATATAATCCTGCTTCTGAACTATCAACATCAAATTTTTGAAGATACATTGTATTTTGTCCTCTATTAATATATCCTTTTGAGATAAATTCAACACCTCCATCAATTGATAATTCAATTGATGTCCAACCTTCTTGTTCAGCTCTAGCAAGCCCATTTAATATAACATTGTCTTTTCCGCTTCCACTAGCACCTATATTAAATACATTATATACCCCAACATATTGATCATTATACCCTTCACCTTTTACTAATGGTGATGTTCCATTTCCTTGTTCTTGTAATATTCTTGCTATTACATAATAAACATTTACATTATATTTTTTTGATGCCTCTATAATTGCATTTATGTATGATTCATTATTCCAAAAATCATATTTTTTTAACATTGCTTGTATTGTCTCAATTTTATAATCTGTATATGTTAATTCTAAAAACTGAAAAACATCTGATGAATTTAATGAATTCCTTGGATCCATCATATATTTTAATGCTGATTGTGATGCACAATGCCATTTTCCTGAATCATATGTTGCATTACCACAAATAGGACATATCCATTCTCCTGCATATGAATTACTTGTTGGTACTAAGTTTCTTGGTGATGAACCATGTCCTACATATTCATTTTCAATTACCTCATTCCAATCTAAATCTGTATATAATATTTTAAAATTCCAATTTGGATGTTCATTTTTTAAATTTTGTATCATTTCTTTTATTTGTGGATATGTATTTGAATCTAGATTTTCTATATCTTGACTAATTGTTTGATTTACTGCAAATGTTTTAGTAAAAAAGCAAAAATATTGCAATATTAAAATTATCATTATTAAAATAAAAATTAACTTTTTTTTCATTTTTTCTCCTCTTCTTACAGTATTTTATATATTCTCTACTTTTGTTATTTTTTTCTTTTTTCTTCGACAATAGTATATCATTTTTTTATTCTTAAAGTCAACCTTGATGATATGTATTTTATATTACATTTATATTACAAATTCCTTAATTTTTCTTGTAGTTTCTACCTTTTTTATGATATAATGTTTTTTATTATGTAGGAAAAATCTCCTAGTAGGTGATTTTTCCGTACAGAATAATTATGGGGATTATTAGAATTTCTAAGCAATTTCCATTGCATAGAAATTCTTAAATCCGTTTTTTATAATGATTGGAGGATTTATGATGGAATTACTTTCACCTGTTGGTGATTTTGATTGTTTAAAAGCAGCTGTACAAAATGGTGCAGATGCTGTATATTTTGGAGCAAATAGTTTTAGTGCAAGAGCTTTTGCTTCAAATTTTGATGATGATACACTAAAAAAAGCTATAAATTATGCAAAAATAAGAGGTGTTAAAACAAATTTGACTTTAAATACTCTTATAAAAAATGATGAAATGTATAATGCAATTGCTTTAGCAAAAAAAGCTTATGAATATGGTATTGATGCTATAATTGTTCAAGACTTAGGTCTTGCTCGTTATATGATAAAAAATTTTCCTGGTCTTGCTGTTCATGCTAGTACACAAATGTCTGTACATAATTTAGAAGGTATTCTTACTCTTCAAAATATGGGCTTTTCTCGTGTTGTACTTTCTAGAGAACTTTCTATTCAAGAAATTGAACATATATGTAAAAACTCAAATGTTGAAATTGAGGCATTCGTACATGGTGCTCTTTGTATTTCATATTCAGGTCAATGTTTATTTTCAAGTATGGTTGGTGGTCGTTCTGGAAATCGTGGTAAATGTGCTCAACCTTGTAGATTACCTTATGAATTGTTAGAAAATGATACAACTATTGATAAAGGTTATTTATTAAGTCCTAGAGATTTATGTGGATTAGAATATTTGCCACAACTAGTAAAAGCTGGAGTAACTTGTTTAAAAATTGAAGGTAGAATGAAAACTCCTGAATATGTAGCAACTGTTACTAGAATTTATAGGAAATACCTTGATTTAGCCATGTCAAAAAATGATTTTAAAATTGATGAAAAAGACAAAAAAGACTTATTACAAGTATTTAATAGAGGTGGATTTTCAAATGGACATTTATCTTCTACTGAAAATAGAAAATTAATATATCCTCAAAAATCTAATAATATGGGAATATATTTAGGAACTATTTCAAATTTCAATAAAAATCATGGATACATTTCATTTACAACTAATGAATTTCTACATGTTGGAGATAAAATTTGTGTTGAAAATAAAAAACATGAAACAAATCTATATACCATCTCTGAATTAATGAAAAATGATAAAAACATTACAGAAGCACATATTGGTGATAAAATAAAAATTGGTAGAATGAAAGGTGATATTTTTATAGGTGATAAATTATTCAAAATTTCTGATAAAGAATTAACAACTTCTGCATTAGAAACTATTGAAAAAGAGTCTAGAAAAAGAAAATTATCTTGTGAAATGAAAGTTATCTTAAACTCTCCTATTTCTTTAAAAATATTTGATGATAATATATCTGTTAAGATTGACTCTAATATAATTCCTGAACCTGCTCAAAAATCACCTATGACAAAAGAAAGACTTATTTCTCAAATCTGTAAAATTAATAATACACCTTATAATTTTGAAAATGTAAATATCGAATTAGGAGAAAATCTTTATGTTCCAAGTATTAGCGGAATTAATGAACTTAGAAGACAAGCATTAGCTCAATATGAAGAAAAACTTATTTCGAGTTTTAGAAGATTATCTAATGCAAATTATACAGAAAACAATCCAAATTCATCACATAAAGAAACAAAAATAAGTTTATTATTGAATACATTAAATTTAAGTTATAATTATTTAGAATTAAAAAATGTATCTAAAATATATATACCATTCAAATATTTTATAAATAAAAGCTTTTCTCACCTACTTTTAAATGTTTGCCAAAAATTTGATACATATATTTATATGCCAATAATAATTAGAAATAATTACAATAGATTAATAAAAAATAACTTACCAACTATTTTAGGAAAATACAAAATAAAAGGATTTGTTTTATCAAATATAGGAAATTTTGAACTTTTAAAAGATTACAAAGATTATGAATTTATATGTAATTATACATTCAATATATTTAACAATTTAACTATTAATGAATTACCTGCAAATACAATAACACTATCACCTGAACTTAACAAAACTGATTTAAAAACCTTTAACACAAACAAGAAAACAGAATTAATTGTCTATGGAAGAACTCCATTGATGAATTCAAATTATTGTTTATTAGGAAAATCAAATAAATGTTATTCTGAATGTGATCATAAATGTAATTCAACAAATAAATATTATTTAAAAGACAGACTTGGATTTTTATTTAGAATTATACCAGATAATATCCAAACAATTACAACTATTTACAATAGTAAAATAACATCAATCGAATATGATGGACTCCCTATTGATTTTGCAAGAATTGATATTTTAGATGAAAACATTTCTGAAATTAATGATATTATAAAAACTGTTTTAACTGGTAAAAAACTTGAAGGAAATCAATATACAAATGGAAACTTTAATAAAGAAATTTAAATGAAGGAGATAAAATTCTCTTTCATTTTTTATTGTGTAGGAAATTGTGTAACACTTTTTCTAACTTACCATATTATATATTATCAAAAGAAAAAATTTAAAGAATTACTTAAAATTCTTTAGCAAATCTTATCTTAATTATAAAGGAGGTGTTTTGTATGCCAGAAAATAGAGGTTGTGGATGTGGATTTGGTTTCGGTGATGATTGTTGCTGGATAATCATCTTAATACTTTTAATTTGTTGCTGTTGTGGTGGTAACAGAGGTGGATGTTGCTAATCCTTTAGACATAATTAATAATGTATAGAAAAATCACCTATATTGGCGATTTTTCCTACACACAAAAGGTCCTTACGGGCCTTTTTTCTTTATAAAAAACCTTATATTTCTATTGCATTTTTCTGTTTAATATATTAAAATATTACTGATACATTAAGAAGAAAGGAAGATTTTTATGAAAAAGAAAATTTCAATAGCATTATGTTTGCTATTAATTTTAATTTCAACAACTGTTTTTGCCTCAACACCAGTAAAAATGGAGATTGTTGAAAATAATATTTGTAATATTAAATTAAATGAAAATTCAAAATTTGAAAAGAAAATTGTAAGTTCTGAATTAGACAAAAAACAAGTTACATTACAATTACAAGTTAATAATGATGCAATTAATAAAGTACCAGAAGGAGAATTAATGTTAGTAATTGATAACTCTTCAAGCATGACAGATAAAGTTGGTGAAGTTACAAGAAAAGATTTAGTTTTAAATTCTGCCAATAAACTTATCGAAAACTTACTAGCATTAAACTCATCTACATTAAAAATTGGTATTGTTTCATTCTCATCAAGTTCTGAAGTTTCAGAACAAGGAACAGAAAAAGATGCTAAATTAATATCTGACTTTACAAACGATTTTTCTATTTTAAAAGAAAAAATCAATTCTATTGAAGGAACTGGAGCTTATACAGATTTAGATGCTGGTCTAAAACTAGCTCAAAAAACATTTTCAACTGAAGACAATAACAAATATTTAATCGTGTTAACAGATGGCTTGCCTAATATGTGTGTTGGAAGTTCTGATTTAGTATCTGTTGAAGCATTAGAAAAAGTTATTTCCACAACTAATGAAACACTAAAATCATTAAAAAACATCAATGTAATTTCACTTTTAACAGGTATCAGTTCTGAAGAAGCTGTTTTCAAAACTGATACAACAGGAAAATCTTATACATATGGTCAAGTTATTCAAGGTGTTTTTGGAACAACAGCTCAACCTACTATTGGAAAGTTCTATAAAATAAATGATAATGAAATTGAAAAAACAATTACAGAACAAATCTATGCAGATTTAGTTCCAGTTGAACAAACATTAAAAAATATAACAATTGTTGACTATTTCCCTCAATATATCATTGATAATTTTGAGATGGCTTATGTTGAAGGTATGGATGCTTTAAAAATATCATCTGAAATTGATAAAGAAACAAATAGTATAACCTGGACAATTCCAGAATTAAAGGCTAAAGAAACATTAAAAGTTCAATATACATTAACATTAAAAGATGAATTTAATGAAAAAATAATTGATCAAATATTAGATACAAACCAAAAAGTTGAAATTAATTATAAAGATTTTGATAATACAGAAAAAACTACAGAATCAACTGTAACACCAAAATTAAAACTTACTGCAATAAAAGCTGAAGAGCCAAAAACAGAACCAACTATAACTGAACCAACAAAAGATGAAACAAAAGCCCCAGAAGAATTACCAAAAACAGGTGCTCCGATATTATTTGGATTTATAACTGTTGCTACAGTATCAACTATTGCCTTTGCAGTAAAATCAAAAAAGTTTAATTTCTAATATCAAAGAAAGTCTATAAAATATAGACTTTCTTTTTATCTAATAATATTTTTTTATAAAATCTCTTGTAATTTTTTTTAATCTGTGTTAATATAATTAAGTAATTGATTTAGGGGCATAGTGTCAATGGTAGCACATCGGTCTCCAAAACCGCTTGTCTGGGTTCGAATCCTAGTCCCCCTGCCATATTGAAGAGAATAGTATTAACTATTCTCTATTTTTTCATGAAAGGACTGATTATTTGTCAAAAACTTTTTATTCAATAATTATATTTACACTTATTATATGCACACTTTTTATTCCAATAATTTCTTCATCAAACTTTGAACAAATACCTACTAAAAAAGATTTAATATTTTTAGGTAATTCTAATTACGCTTGGCCAATTCCAGGTTATACTACTCTCTCCTCAAAATTTGGAAAAAGAATTGCTCCCACAACAGGAGCTTCAACATTTCATAAAGGTATTGATATTCCTGCACCTGAAGGAACAAATTTAATTGCCACATGTGATGGAATAATTACTTTTACTGGATTCCTTGGAGGTGGTGGATATACAATAACACTTACTAATTATGATGGCATAAAAATTTCTTATTGCCATGTCTCCCCTATCTACATTGTTTATGTTGATGAACTAATTAAACAAGGCCAAATTATTGGTAATGTTGGACCTAAATATGTTTATGGAGTATCTGGAAATACTTATAGTGATCCAGCAACTGGAAAACCAACAAATGGAGCCACAACAGGCTGTCATCTTCATATAGGCTTTAGAATTGAAAACAACTATGTAAATCCATTAGATTATTTACAATAGCCAGTTTTTGTGGTATTATCATTAAGGTTTATAGATATCCATATAAAATCTAAATTTATATATAAGGACTGATTCTAATGGCATTTGATGGAATTGTTACACAAGCGATTACACATGAATTAAAAAATGATTTAATTGGTGGAAAAATTGATAAAATCCACCAACCAGATAAAAATACTATTCTTCTAGGAATTTATTCAAATTCAATCCATTATGCATTAAATATATGTATTGATGCACACAATTGCAGAATAAATCTAACTACAAATTCAAAAGAAAATCCTCTTGTAGCACCAAATTTCTGTATGTTACTAAGAAAACACTTAATTGGTGGTAAAATTTCTACTATCGAAATGTATGGATTAGAAAGATTAATAAAAATTAATATTGAAACAATAAATGAATTTAATGAAATTGAAATAAAAAGCCTAATTATAGAACTAATGGGAAAACATAGTAATATTATTCTAATTAATGATAAAAATATTATAATTGATTCATTAAGACACATTTGGGCAACAGATACTATTTACAGAGATATTCTTCCATCTAGAACCTATAGCTTCCCAACTTCTGAAAAATTAGATTACACTAAAATATCTGACATATATAGTATCTTTCAAGATAATTTAAATCTATCAGTTGAAGAATTTTCAAAATTATTTGCAAACACTTTTAATGGTTTTAGTTTATCATTTATAAAATCAGCTCTTGAAAAATGTAATATTACTACTATTAATAAAGAAAATTTATTAAAATTACAAAAATATATAAACAATATTTTAACATTTCCAAATAATCTATATTTTACAGAAGTATATAAGAATAATAAACTTTCTGATTTTACTTTAAGTCTAGGAAATAATATTACAGTTGAAAAATTTTATTTAAATAAATTTATAGATAATTTTTATTTTTCAAGAGAAACAGAAGAAACATTTAATAATTGCAAAAATAATGCTTTAAAACTAACAACTGATTCGCAAAAAAAATTATTAAACCGTTTAAATAGTATTAATACAAAATTAAAAGATTGTGAAGAAAGAGATAAATATAGACTTTATGGAGAATTAATAACTTCAAATTTATATAAATTAACAAATACACATACAGATTATATTGAACTTGAAAATTATTATGATAATAATAATCTAATCAAAATTCCACTAAATAAAAAATATTCTCCAAATATAAATGCAAAACATTATTTCAAAAAGTATAACAAATTAAAAAATGCACTTCAAATTGTTTCAGTTCAAAAAGCTGAAACAGAAAATGAATTAAATTATATTGATAGTATTATTTTTGAAATAGAGTTAGCTTCTTCTACTAAAGAAATTCAAGAAATTTTAGACGAAATTTCAGAAAATTTAATAAAAAATAAAGTATCTCAAAAGAAAAAAAATACAAAAAATTCAAAAAAGAAAAAACAATACTCCCCATTACATTTTAATATAGATAATTTTGATGTATATGTCGGAAAAAATAATAAAGAAAATGATTGGCTTACATTTACATTTGCAAATAAAAATGATATTTGGCTTCATACAAAAGATATTCAAGGAAGCCATGTTATAATAAAAACTTTAGGATTAAATATTTCTGATGACACATTAGTAAAATGTGCAAAACTTGCTGTTGAACATAGCAAAGCAAAACTCTCATCTAATGTTCCTGTTGATTATTGCAAGGTTCAATATGTAAAAAAGCCTAATGGTGCAAAACCAGGTATGGTTATTTTTACAAATAATAAAACTATTTCTGTCACATCTTGTCAATAATTTTTCAATATTTTTTTCATTAACATTGAATTTTACATAATCTCATGATATAATAGCATACGTTCGAAATACACACACTTTATGGAGGAAATTTTATGTTAGAATTGTACTCAAAAAAACGGTTTGTAGTTATTTTTAAAGATTGTCCATTTGATGGTGATTGGAAAAATTGTTATTTGAAAGAAAATGAAATTGAATTAGGCTATTTAAAAAAATCAGGTAAATTTATCATTTTGAAAAATTTATCTATTAAATTTCCATATGATGAATTTTTGAAGCTAATTGAATCACCTAATTCTACTTTTGAAGATTTGTTACGTATTAGTCCAAATGTTTTAAAAATTTCTGATAATCAACATGCTGTAGAACAATTTGCTTTTCAAAGAAACGTTTTTTGGAGAGAATTTTTCAATGTAAAAACTCAAAAGCAAAACTTCTTTGCCTTTAAGTTATAATTTCTAAAAATGAGGCTCATTAATTTGAGCCTCATTAATTTTTTTATTTATGCTTCTGGTTCTATTAAACCAAAGTTTTTACCATCTTTTAATCTATGAATAACATTTACTTTACCATTTTCTTGATTAACAAATGTTAAAAACATTTGACTTGGTCTTTCTTCTAATTTTAATTTTGCATCTTCTGGTGTCATTGGTTTTATTTCATAGTATTCTACTTTTAAAATTTCATCTTCTACTTCATGTACTATTGTTTGTGCATTTAAGTCTTTTAAGCTTGAATCTTTTTGCATTTTTTCTCTTTTTGTTTTTGCTTTTCTAATTTGTCCTTCTATTATATCTATATCTTTATCTATAGATGCATATAAGTCTTTTTCTTCAGCAACTGCTCTAAATGTTTCTCCATTAGCTATTACTTTGATTTCAGCTATTTGATAATTTTTTTCAACTTTTGCTATTATTTCAGCTTCTGCATTGTCAAAGTATTTTTCTATCCTTTCCATTTTCTTTTCTGCATAATCGTTTATTGCATCTGTTATCTTAAGTTCTTTTCCTGTAATTTTTATTTTCATAAAAAATCGCTCCTCTCTTTTCTTTTATTGTTGACACCTAGTTCATCCTCATTATATCTTTTTTCTTGCTTTTTGACAAGGCTTTTCATAGAAAATTTACACCAAAACTGACATAAAAAAAGAAACGGAAATTTTCCGTTTCTTTTAATTTGATGCTTTTTGTAATTCTGTATTAATTATTGTCCATACATTAGATGTTTCCATGTCTTTTCTCCAACCTGACGTTCCAGCTAGTCCATATTTTGAGACTAATGAAACTTTTGATGTAATTGATGTTCCATCTTCAATCCACATCTTTACAGTATCTTTTCCATCTGCATATTCAATATAATATTGTTGCAAATCTTCATTCCATTGTTTTTCAACTCCATTTGGAATTTTTATATTTAACATACTTACTACAGATGGTTTTTCTACTAATTCTCCATTTGAATTTACTTTCCATTTTCTTGTGTAAAATGGTAATGCTAAAATAATTTTATCTGCTTTTACTTCATCATATTCAATAATTTTCTTTAAATTTGTTTCTATCCAATTATATCCTGCTGTTGTTCCTGGTTTTGTGCTTGAAGCTCCATATTGGTCATATGCCATAAATATTAAATAATCTGCAACATGTCCAATTACATTTCTATCATAACATAATGACCAGTTTGCATCTCCATCTGGTGCAGTTACATCAACAGATAATACTACTCCTAATTCTTTCATTCTTGGATCTAATTCTATTATAAATCTTGAAAATTTGTCTTTATCTGCTTGATACATATTTTCAAAATCTATATTTATTCCATCTAATTGATATTCAACACATACATCAACTATACTTTCAATTAATTCTTGTCTTTTGGTATAACTATTTAATATTGTTGATGTGACTTTTATTCCAGCTTCATCATTTTGTATAGCTGGCCAAACTTTATATCCATTCGAATGTGCCCATTCTATATATTTTTTTCCTGATTCCCCTATTTTATTCTTTAAATTTCCATTAGAATCTATATAGAAAAATGTTGGTGATACCACATTTACACCTTCAATTACTTGTCCTGTTCTGTCTGGTGCTTGTACATATTTTGAGTAATAATCCCAAAACATATTTACTTTTCCTGTTATTTGTTTTTCTTCTTCCCAGTCATCTCTTGTTGTTGTATAATTTGTTAATTTTGTGCTTTTTACAAAACCTACATTTCCATTTTCTGTTCTAATTCTTGTCCATCCATCTTTTTCCTCAATTGCGACTACTACATCTCCTCTTTCTATTTTGTCTACTGTTTTTGAAAAAAAGTCTGCTTTCCATTTTACAGATAGGTTTGATTTTGCATATGCTTTTACTTGTTTTCTTGTTAAAGAATCTAATATTACATTATTTTCTACAATTGTTGTTTCTAAATTATATACATCTTTCATTTCTACAATTGGCATATATATTACATCATCTTTTTTTATTGCATGTGCATATATCTTCTTGGTTGCACCATTTAAAGTCAATTTGTTTGTTTCAAATCCTATACTGGCTATTTGTTTATCATATGTTGTTACAATTTCATTTATTTCATCTTCAATATTTATATATTTATCAAAATAGTTTTTTATATCATCCATTGACATATATATATTTCCATTTTCTTCTATTATTTCATGTTTTAGATTTGCTGTAACATTTTTGTTATTTAATACTAAATTAATTTCATTTGCAGTTTTTTCTTTCAGATAGTTTTCTGCTTTATTTAATACAAAAATTACAATAAGTAATAAAATTGCAATTATTACTATTCTTTTTAATATATTTTCTTTCTTTCTTGGCTCTTTATCTATCTTAATTTTTAGGTCATTTTTGTGCTTCATTTGTTTGTTCTCCTCTTTTTTTTCTAATTATATTATATCAATAATAAAATAGCAAGATTTTTCTTGCTATTTTATATTAATTTTTTATTATTACATTTTTCTAAAAACTCCTGCAACTTTGCCTAAAATTCTACAATCTGGCACTATTATTGGATCCATTGTATGATTTTCTGGTTGAAGTCTTATATGGTCTTTTTCTTTGTAAAATGTTTTTACTGTTGCTTCATCACCAATTAATGCTACTACTATTTCTCCATTATTTGCATTACTTTGTTTTTTTACTAATATATAGTCACCATCTAATATTCCAGCTTCTATCATGCTTTCTCCTCTTACTGTTAACATGAAACTTTCACTGTTTCCTACGAAATCTACTGGAATTGGGAATGTATCTGTTACATTCTCTACTGCTAATATTGGTTGGCCTGCTGTTATTCTACCAATAACTGGAACATCTACTAATTCTTTTTGAACATAAAAATCTTTTGAAGATTTTACATATGGTTCACCATTACTTCCTTTTATAATTTTTAGTGTTCTTCCTTTTTTATCTTCTTTTTTTATATATCCATCTTTTTCTAATTTTTCTAAATATGCATGTACTGTTGCTGTTGAACTTAATCCTATTGCTTTTCCTATTTCTCTTACTGATGGTGGATATCCGTTTTCTAATACTTGTGTTTCTATGAATTTTAAGATTGCTTTTTCTTTTTTAGTAGTTTCAGCTCTTGTTCCCATTTAATCACTTCTCCTTTTATATAGAACATTTATTCCGTTTATCATGACTATATACTATCATAAAAGAAAAGAAATGTCAAACAAATATTTGACATTTCTTTAAATTATTTTGTTATTGATAAAATTTGATATTTTATAACACCTGCTGGTGCATTAACTTCAACTGTACTTCCTTTTTTTGCTCCTAATAATGCTTTTCCTATTGGTGATTCATTAGATATTTTATTTTCTGCCAAGTTTACTTCTGTTGATCCAACTATTGTATATTCAACTTCTTCTTCAAATTCTACATCATATAATTTTACAGTATTTCCTATTTGAACAGTTTTTGTATCTATTTCTGCTTCATCTATTATTTTAGCATGTCTTATTTTATTTTCTAACTCTGCTATTTTTCCTTCATTTTCAGCTTGTGCATTTTTAGCTTCATCATATTCGGAGTTTTCTGATAAATCTCCAAAGCCTAATGCAACTTTTATTCTTTCTGCAATTTCTGTTCTTTTTTCTGTTCTTAAGAATTCTAATTCTTTTTCTATTTTATCATATCCTTCTTGTGTTAATATTACTTCTTTTTCTTCCATAATAATCGCTATCCTTTCTTATGCATAAAATATTTTGGAAAACATTTAAATATTTTTCAAAATTCATAATTTTGTTTATGTAGTATATTATATTATTTTTCGTATTTTGTCAATAGTTTTAGTCTTTAAACAAGTCTTTTCCATCTTTTAAATAGTTTATTCCTGAGAATATTGTTGCTATTACAGATAATATTAGTACTATTGTTGTTATTATATTTATTATATATTGTCCTGTTGTCATATATATACTTGCTGAATTTATTTGAGCTTCAGCTTGTGTTGATACTCTAAATATAAATTCTCCAAAATTGAATTTATCTAAAAATGCAAATATTATTCCTATCATTTGAGTTACTGTTTTTAATTTTCCCCATATTGATGCAGAAATTACTTTTCCACCTTTTTCTACTGCAATTAATCTATATCCTGATACTATAAATTCTCTTGCTAATACTATTATTGGAATCCATGATGGTATTTTACCATATTCTACTAAAATAACTAATGCTGATAGCACTAATATTTTGTCTGCCAATGGATCTAAAAATTTTCCAAATGTTGTTACTTGATTTCTACTTCTTGCTATATATCCATCTAACTTATCTGTTATTGATGCTACAATAAATATAATGTTCATTATCCAAAATGCTGTTGAAATTCCCAAAAATTCACCAGGAATACCTACTAAATTATCAATTATGGGAATTAACATTATAACTGGAACTAATAGTATTCTAAATATTGTTAATTTATTTGCTAAGTTCATTTTCATGTTGTTTTCTCCTTTCATTACAACTGAAATATAAGCTACTTTTTTGTAGCTTATATTTTTATAAATTAATTTTCTATTTTTGCCTTTAGTATTTCTTTTGCTTTATTAAGTTGTGTATCATTTGCATCTGTTGGTTCTCTTGTTATACTTGTTTCTAATAATATTTCATAATCTGGTGTTATACCTACTTTATTTATTTTTGTTTTGTTTGGAGTATAATATTCTTCTACTGTAATTTTTAATCCTGCTCCATTACTTAATGTTAAAAGTTGTTGTATTACACCTTTTCCATATGTTTTTGTTCCAACTATTGTTGCACATTTTAAATCTTTTAATGCTCCTGCCATTATTTCTGATGCACTTGCAGAACTTGAATTAACTAATAATACAATTGGTTCTGTTATTATTGCATCTTCTTTTGTTTTACTAATTTCTTCTTTTCCGTCTTTATCTACTGTTATTAATGCTGTTTGATCTTTTGGTACAATATAGTCAACTATTTTTAATGCTTCAGCAACAAGACCTCCACCATTATCTCTTAAATCTATTACTAATCCTTTTATTCCTTGTTCTTTTAATGATAAATATTTTGCTTTAAAATCTTCTGCAACTCCTTCATCAAAACTTGTTATTTCTAAATATCCAATATCATTTTCAAGTTTTTCAGAGTAAACTGGATTTGTATTAACTTTTTCTCTTGTAACTTCAAATGTTAATATTTGTTCTCCTCTTAATACCTCAATTGTAACTTTTGATCCTTCTTCACCTTTTATTGTATTAGCCATTTCTGACATTTGATCTGCTGTATATGAAACTCCATTTACCTTTGTTATTAAATCCCCTGCTTTTATTCCTGCTTTTTCAGCTGGACTTTCTCTAATTGGTGAAAGTACTTGAACTAAATCTTTTTCTGTATTTTTTACCATGTATATTCCTATACCAACAAAATTTCCCATTATACCTTCTGTATATTCTTTCATTTTATCTGCCGGAATATATTCTGCATACTCATCTCCCAAAGAATTTATATATCCTTCTATTGCTCCATCTATTGCACTTGTTTCATCTATATCTGATTCATTCAAATATTTACTTTTTACAATTGTTTCAATACCTTTTAATGATTTTGTTAAATTACTATCACTTGTTAAAACATTTAATATTGAACTTACTCCTGAATTATTAGTTGTTTGAGTATTTCCATCTAATTTCACTATATATATAGCTGTTAATATACTTGTAACAAATGCTGTTAATATCATTAACATGATAATTTTATAAATCTTTTGTCTTTTTATATATTTATTATCTTCTTCCATTTTTCTTCTCCTTTTAATTATTTAATTCTTTTTATGGCAAATATGGTAATGGATTTACTGGGCTTCCTCCAACTCTTACTTCAAAATGAAGATGTGTTCCAGTTGAGTTTCCTGTTGATCCAACAGTTCCTATGACTTGACCTTGTTTTACTTTATCTCTGACTTTTACTTTTCTTGAATTTGCCAACATATGTGCATATAATGTCATTGTTCCATCTCCATGGCTTATAACAATATATTCTCCATAACTATAGTATTTTCCATTACTAATACGTGCTTCTGATATAACAACTGTTCCATCTTTAACTGCTACAACACTTTTTCCAGAAACTCCTATATTAACATCAACACCTGTATGACCTTTATATGATGGATATGTTTTATTATTTATATTTGATTTACTTAATCCTTGTACAGGAAATATGTATCCACTTGCACTTGGTTTTTGAGAAATATTTGTTGTATTTTTCTTTGCTTCTTCTTCAGCAATTCTTTTTAATTCTGCTTGAATTTTTCTTTTATCTTCTTCAAATTTTTCTATTTCTTGCTGATTTTCACTTTCTTGATTATTTGGAAAAAAATTACTATTGGAACTTTTTATTTCTTGCTGATTTTCTTTTTCCTCTGCTGTTAATTGAGCCACATAAGTCTGCTTTTCGTTTTTTAATCTCTCTAATGAGTTTTGTTTTATTCTTTGTTGTGATAATGCATCATCTAAAGCACTTTTATTTTTTTCAAGTTCTGCTTTTGTAGCTTCAATTTCTTTCTTTTCATCTGTTACTTTTTGCATAAATTCTTTATCAGCATTCATAAGAGCCTCTGCATAATAATATTTTGATAAAAAGTCTTTTAAACTTGATGATGATAAAAATATTTCTAAGTATGAATTTTCACCATTCTTATATAATGCAATAACTCTTGCATCTAATAATTCTTTTTGTTTATTATATTCTTCTTCTTTTTGCTCTATGCTTTTTTCCGTAACTTTAATTTGAGCTTGCAAATCTTTCACTTGACTTTTTAAATCATCAATTTCATTTTCAACATCTGAAATCTGGTATATTAAATCTTCTACTGATTTCATTGTTTCAGATTTATTAGCTTTTATTTCTTTTTGTTCATTTTCAAGTTCTTTTATTTGATTATCAATATCTGATTGCTGATTTTGCAAACTTGACTTCGAGCTTGTTGCATATGCTATATTTTGAAAAATTATTATTATAGATATTATAATTCCAATAATTTCTATTATCTTCTTTTTCATAATCTCTTTCCTTTCTTGTGTTTTTTAATTACTCTCTGTACTTTCTGTTTTATTTTCATCATCTTCTTTAGTTGCACTTGATGTTATACTATTTTTATTTTGATAATAATCCAATGGATTTACTGTTTGACCATTTATTCTTATTTCAAAATGTGCATGTGGTCCTGTTGAATATCCCGTTGATCCTACTTCCAAAACTGGTGTTCCAGCTTTTACTTCATCTCCAACTTGAACCAAAATTGAATTTCCATGTGCATATAATGTTTGTACTCCACCACCATGATCAATTATTACCATATTTCCATATGCTGTATTATATGTTGCTTTAGATACAACTCCATTTGCTGCTGCAACAAAATATGTTCCAAGTGGTGCACTTATATCTATTCCTGTATGTAATTTATATGCTCCTGTAATTGGGTGAACTCTCATTCCATATAATGATGTTAATGATGTACGTCCAGGAACTGGCCATACTAATGTTCCTCCAACATAATCTTCTCCTATACTTCCTAGTGCTAATAATTTTATTTCATTTTCAATTTGTGTTACTTGTGAATTATATTCATCAATTTGTGCTTGAAGCTCTTGCTCTTGTTTTGTTAATTTACTTAAATAATATTGTCTTTTGGTTTTAGAGTTTTGAACTACTTGTGTTTTCTTTTGCTGTAATTGCTTACTTTCAACAATTTGTTTTTTCTTTTCTGCTAATATTTTTTTGGTTACTTCTATTTCTTCAATTTGCTGTTCTGCACTGTCTAACAAAGTTTTATCATATTTACTTAATAATATTAATTTATCATAAGTTTGAAAAAATTCTTTTACATTCTTAGATGCAAATAACACACCTAATAATTGTAAATTGTCTGATTTATATATTTCTATTACTCTAGCATCTAATACTTTTTTTATTTTATCATATTTTTCTTGAGCATTTGATAATTTTTGCTCATTTTCTGATATTTGAGTTGTTAATGTACTAACTTCTATATTTATCTTATTTAATTCTTCTTCTGATTGTGCTAATTGCGTATCAAGTTCTTGTAATTGTTGCATATTTTCCGACATTTGTTCTTGAACTGCTTGTAATCTATTATTGGTTTCTGTAATACTCTGGTTTATTTGGTTGGATTTTTCTTGTAAGTCTGTAATATTTTCGGCATATACGCAAATACTTGTAACACTAATTGTTACAATTGTTAAAATAGTTGTTAAATATTTGCGCATATTTTACCTCCTAAACTTCCAAATATTTTTTCATAGATATTGTACTTCCTATTGCACCTACTCCTATTCCTAATCCAAGATATACTAATATTAATAATTCACTCATACTTGAGAATTCGATAAATTTTATATTGGCAATTTCAAAGAATGATGTTCCTGAAATTTGTCCAACAATATATGTATATGCTAATCCTATAATTCCAACTGAAATTGCTCCTGCTACAACTCCTATAATAATACCTTCTACTAAAAATGGCCATCTTATAAAACTATTTGTAGCTCCAACATATTTCATTATTGATATTTCTTTTCTTCTTGCATGTACTGTTAATTTTATTGTATTTGATATTATTGCAGTAGAAATTATTATTAATAATATTAAAATTACCCATGTAACAATTTTTATTCCTTTGGCTAATCTTATTATTTGTTCAATTATAATATTGCTTGAACGTATGTCATCTACATTTGGTATTTGTTTTAAACTTTCTTGAACATCTGAGCTTAATTCTAAGTCTGTAAGTGTTACTTCATAACTTGCTGGTAATATATTATCTGTTGTATAACCTTCTATCATTTTATCTCCTAATGTTTCTCTCATTGATTCAAGACCTTCTGTGTTTGAAATATATTTTGCATCTCTTACACCATCTATTTGTAATATGTCTTTTCCAACTTGTTCAATTTCTTCATCTGTTGCCCCTGTTTTTAGATACACCATTATTCCTTGTGCATCTGCTACACTTTTTACAAATGCGTTAATATTTTCTCCTATAACTAGAAATAATCCAAATATAAGCATTGTTGCACACATTATCATTAAACATGATATTGTTGATTTTTTGTTTTTGAATACATTTCTAATTCCTTCTTTTAATAAATAACTTATAACATTAAATCTCACAATCGTACCCACCTTTTTTATCATCTTTTACGATTACACCTTTGTGTATATGTATTACTCTTTTTCTCATTTGATCAACTATATCTTTTGCATGTGTTGCAACAACAACTGTTGTTCCTCTTAAATTTATTTCATTTAATAAATTCATTATATCCCATGCTGTATCTGGATCTAAGTTTCCTGTAGGCTCGTCTGCGATTATCATTGATGGATTATTTACTAATGCTCTTGCTAATGCTACTCTTTGTTGTTCTCCTCCTGATAATTCATTAGGATACATTTTAGCTTTTCCACTTAAACCTACTAATGATAATACCATTGGTACTTGTCTACGAATATGTCTTGGTGTAGCTTTTACTATGTACATTGCAAATGCTACATTTTCATATACTGTTTTATCTGGTAATAATCTGAAGTCTTGGAATACTATTCCCATACTTCTTCTTAAATATGGTACTCTACTTTGTTTTAAAAATGTTGTGTCTTTACCATTTATTATTATATTTCCACTTGTTGGTTCTTCTTCTTTTAATATTAATTTAATTAATGTTGATTTTCCGCTTCCAGAACTTCCTACTAAAAATGCGAATTCTCCTTTTTCGATTTTAAAACTTGCATTTTTTACAGCTTCAGTTCCAGTATTATATCTTTTACAAACATTCTTAAATTCTATCATTTTTCTTTCCCTTTCGAAATTTTACTCTCTCTTATCATAACAATAATACTCTTTTTTTGCAATAGTTAAAGAGCAAAATTTTGTGGAATTTTGCCCCTTTTTCTCTATTTATCTCTTATTTGTAAATTCTTTGTAAATTTTTTAAAATAGTCTCTTTTATCCAATAAAATCTTCGACAATCTTTAATATTTTTCCTGTATTTTTTACATATTTTTGAGGAATAAAATTTTTTACTTTGTCTAATGCTTCACCTAATTCACTTACATCATGTAGCCCTATTATATATCCTTTTTCATTAAATGATTCTATTATTTCTACTTGATGGTCATTAACATGTTCATTATATTTTCCTAATCTTGGAACTGCTATTACTTTTTTTCCTTTTGTTATAGCAGTTATTATTGAGCCTACACCTCCATGTGTAATAATTACATCTGCTTTATCTACTAATTTTGCAAACTCGTCTTGTGGTACTTCATCTAGTATTTTCATATTAGGTGAATTAAATTTTGTATATCCACTTTGTACAACAACTTCTTCTTTTATTTTTCCATTATCTATATTTTTTTGAACTTCTTCTAATAATCTATGGAAACTATTATTTTGTGTTCCTAATGTTACTAATATCAATATATTGCACCTCCATATACAGCTTTTGGATATATTTTTAACAATTCTTCCCATTGTACAATAAATAAGTCTGCTATTGGATAAACTAACCTTCCTGTTGCTGTTTTTCTATTTCTATTTGCAAATGTTTCTATATATATTATTTTACTTCCAAATATTTTTCCTAAATAACACATTGGTCCTGCTGTATGTGTTCCTGTCGTAACTATATATTGTGGTCTTAATTT
>OLPW01001537.1_pt1 | contig 23417 bp, 18 predicted proteins | sample 1672161 | NCBI WGS metagenome assembly OLPW01 (sample SAMEA3136654, study PRJEB25190) | human gut metagenome
GCATTCAACGTCGGGGTTCCCGTCGAGCGTGACGCTCCGGGAACCCCTTTTTTGTCTTTTGGTTCTTGTTTCCCGCGACGCGCGAGAGGCTCCCAATCCACAACATTCAACTTAATAATATGAAGATCCTTGGTAGAGCGCTCCGCTCCCAAGGATCTTTTTGTATTTCTGGGCAAATAATCGCCATTCCAGCAAACTGCCCGGCATAACGGAATGGTGGCTCAGCAAAGCCGGGCCAAGAAAGGGAAGGTCGGGAACGGCCGCAAATCCATGTCACAGTCCATTGCGCGAAACAATAACACGGCAACGCAAGATGACGAGAACATCTCCATCAATCTTATTCTTGCCATTCTGTCAACTGGAATCATGGCCTTCATTGGCATCCTTACGGAAACCCTCACCAACGTGCTTTTCCCTGGATTAATGGCGGAATTCCACGTCGACACGTCCACTGTTCAATGGCTGACGACCGGCTATCTGCTTACGGTAGCGCTTGTCACGCCGCTCTCAAGCTATTTCAAGCGCAAACTGAAGTTGCGTACCATCTTCCTTACCGCAATCGTGGTCTGCATCACCGGCTGCCTGATGGCAGCTTGCACGTTGAATTTTCCTATGCTGATGACCGTGCGAATACTACAGGGAGCGGGCACGGGAATCGCGCTTCCGTTGATGTTCAATATCATTCTTGAACAGTCTCCGAAAAGCAAAATCGGCATGCTGATGGGCGTTGGAGGCATGGTGGTGGCCGTGGCGCCGGCACTCGGACCGACTTGTGGGCGGTCTTGTCGGTACGTTCATGCCGTGGCGTTGGATTTTCGTGATTCTGCTGCCGTTCCTGTTTGTTTCGCTGGTGTGCGGCCTTAAAATGATTCATCAGGTCACTCCTACCGAAGAGGCGCATATCAATCCGCTGCATGTGCTTTGCCTAGCAGTCGGATTCGTCTGTTTCGTGTTTGCGCTCGACCGTGGCGGATCCGCCGTTACCGCAGTGAGTAATGGGGATACTTCCGCGACTACGCAATGTGTGATTGCAGTGGTTCTGCTGCTGATTGCCATGGCCGCTTTGCTAGTGTTCGCTTGGGTGTCGCATCGTGCGTTCTCGCCGCTGGTTCGTCTGACCGTGTTGCGGAGTGTGAAATTCCGTTGGCATTTGCTTGCGTATGTGCTGCTGCAGTTTGTGACGATCGGTTACGGCTATATGATTCCGAACGCTTCGCAACTGGGATTCGGCGCGTCTGTGCTTGCTGCAGGCGTGGTGTTGCTGCCTGGCGCGTTGCTGGGAGCGGCTAGTGCTCCGGTTTCGGGATCGCTGCTTGATAAGTTCGGTTCGGTCCGCCCGATGTTCACTGCCATGCTCGCCAACCTGCGTGCCTTCGCGTCCAAACGATAGCTGCTGTGCTCACGGTACGTGAGTTCGTGTCCGGATCCCTCCACTCGCTGGAAGAATCTGGACAATTCGGGGGTGTATGTGCGGGCAGATTCCTCCAGTGGGTGGGAGAATCCGGATGCTGGGAAGCATACCAACGTACCAATTTCTCCAGTGGATGGAGGTTTCAGGACGTTTGGAGGCCGGTGCGCGGGTGTTTTCCTCCAGTGGGTGGAGGTTTTCGGACTGTAGAAGGCCTATGGGCGTACTGATTGTTCCAGCCACTGGAGGAATTCGGACTGTGAGAATCTTGGCAGCGGGCTGATTCCTCCAGTGAGTGGGCGATCTGGGACGCTGAGAGGTGCGTTGGCGGGTGAATTGTCCCAGAGGGTGGAGAATTCGGTGCGCGGGGAAGTCCTCACGTGTACGGATTCCTCCAGTGAGTGGGCGATCTGGGACGTTGCGACACGCCGATTTGGGGTTTGAAAGAAACTGTTGTATTCTAATCAAGTTGCGTTTCGCGGATAGACACTGTGAGACGTTGCATAATTGGAGAATTCGCCTAGTGGTCTATGGCGCACGCTTGGAAAGCGTGTTGGTGTAACAGCCTCACGAGTTCGAATCTCGTATTCTCCGCCAGTAGGGCTTCCGGATGATTTCGGAAGCCTTTTTTTATGCCAAAACGGCGGGTTTTCAATAGCTCGCTGGCGTGGCTCGCTGCGGCACGTGCAACGGAAAAGTTGCGAAACAGTGGGGGAGTTGCGCATATCGCTGATTTCGTTCGTAACGGTATGCTACCTTGCGTTACGCTCGGAACGATGACCGTTGCCAGTGGAGAGATTACCGGCAGAGATTGCTTGAAGAGAGGGAGGGCAGCGATGGCTGAGTTCGACGATGAGCTAGATATGCAGCGTGAACTCGATACCCGCGATTCCCTGGCTTCGATGGCCCACTATCATGTGTCATCGCCGGGTGCCGTTACCACGCAGGTGTTGCCGCCAAGCTTCATTCCCACTGCGACCGGCCGCATTCGCCCTGTGACGGGCACGATTCCCGCAATACAGTCGGATGCTCAGGAAAAACAGGCGCAGATTGGCCGTTCCGTTCGATCCATACGTTCGCTGGCTGCCGGCTCGCTTCGTAAATCGCAAGATTTCGATGCAGACGGTAGTACCGACGGCAACGGCAATAGCGGCTCCATAACGCCCCGCATAGCGTCCAGCGCCCCGCACTACGTCGATTGACGTTATAAGGCTGCGAATCTTACTCAACAACCGTAATAAACGGACTTGCCGGCAATCCAAGATCGTTATAGAGCAGACTGGGACTGGCGTTACTGGCGTTGGCATTCACCGAACCATCGCCCCATTTCGGCCCGCAGCCAACATTGATCGCCACAAGTATCGCCACGGTCACTACGGCGGCAATAATCACGCGTGCCAGTCATTCCTTATTCAAATCAGCCTCTTCCGGTTGCGTCGGCTGCGCCGGATTGGTCGACAGTGCCGTCTGTGACGGACGCGGCAGCTCCAGCATCGCCTTTCGTGGCTGGCTCAGTCCGTGCCATTGGTGCTGTTATCGCCACTGGCCGTTCCATCAGTTCCGTCGCCGCCATCGGTGGCCGTGGACTCGTCGGCCTTCTGCAGGGCCTGCTTGAACTGCTTGGCCTGCTTGTCGTACTCGGCTTTTGCGGCGTTGGCTTTGCTGATGGTAGCGGAAGTGTCGGCGGCGCAGCTCAGCGTTTTCGGCGCGGTAACTTCTGTCTGGTGCAGTTCGGCAAGCTTGTCGAGATCGTAGGACCCGTCGAAGCTGGTGAACGCTTCGGAGATCTTCGCCTTCAGCTGGAACGCCTTGGAATAGGAGGTGTTCATGGCCGTGACGGCTTCCTTGCAGTCGTTGAGTGCGGCCAGGTCGCGCATTTGCTGCGATGCGCGCACGCCTGTGAATCCGAAGACCGCGCCCAGAACAACGACTACGACGACTACGGCGATGATGATCTGGCGGTAGATGTGCTTTACGCGCTGGTCCGTCCAAGCGTCGCCGTCGCTGATGCCTTGCGCTATGGCCGCGTCGAATAGGTCTTGCGGCTGGCGGGATTCGCTGGATTCGTGTGATTGCCGGTTGCTGATTTCAGCCGTGTTGCTGCTGCTGATTGTGCGCTCTCCGGTTGCGTTGGTACTGGTTGCGTTGGTTTCGACTTCGGTTGCTTTGACTTCATTGGAAGCGTTGCCGACAAGCGTATTCCCGGTATTGCCATCGGCATCGCTGGCAAATGCGCTGCTGACGGTCGAGCTGTTGACTGCGATACCGCTGGCAGCGGCGTCAGTGCTGTCGGCAGAAGTGTTGGTCGTTGCGCTTCCGGCAAGAGTTCTCGGTGTGTGTGACGAGGTACTTTCCTCGCTTGGCTTCTTGCCGTGCCGTGCCATAACCCCTCCAGAATCTGCCTACTATTCTGTACTTCCCGGTGACAGCTCCCGATTCAGGGCAATTGAATCACGTTCCGAGAGTCCACCTGAAATGCCAATATACAGCGTACGATACCCGTCCTTCCCCGATTTCCCATACTCGTGTTGTAGTCGTTAATGCATTCAGGTACTCTCTGGAGTTTTATTCGTCTGTGATAACTTCTTAAAAATTTTGAGAAGTGTTGGTGGAAACTTCTTAAAATTTTTGAGAAGTGTTATGCTGGGATTGTTGGGTGTTTCGCAACGGACGGCGAAAGGAAGAACTTATGGTGCCGGATAATCCATGTGAATCGTATGCCATGCTGGTTCGTGAGTCCATGCAGTTTGACATTCCTACGCCGTCACGCCGCATCGAAATCATACGCGAGCTGCCGCAGCCGGCAGTGTTCAATGCTGTGCACATCATCACTGGCATCCGACGTTGCGGCAAAACGTTCTATCTTTTCCAGAAAATTCATGATTTGTTACAAAACGGCGTCTCGCGTAATGATATTTTCTATTTCAACTTCGCTGACGATCGTCTGCAACCAATGCAAGACACCGTGCTCAACGATATTGTTACGGAATACTGGCGGCAATATCCCGACTCTCGTGACCATGGCTGCTACCTCTTCCTTGACGAAGTGCAAGAATGCGCCAATTGGCAGGGATTCTGCCAGCGCATAGCCGAACATGAAGCTGTGACGCTAGTCATTACTGGATCGTCTTCGAAACTGTCCAGCGAAGAAATCGCAACGAATTTCCGAGGAAGATCGCATCCGCATGCCATGGCGCCGCTGTCTTTCCGTGAATTCTGCGACTTTCGGGGAATCGAAACGCCTACAGCGGGCAGCACTCTTGCCGATGCCGTGTTTTCGCCGCGAGAGGTCACCCGGTTTGAAGCTGCCTACAACGATTACCTAACTATTGGCGGCTTCCCTGCAGTGCAACGTATGGTTGAAGCTGATCGTATTGAAACGCTCCAAGGTTACGTGCGGGACGTGGTTGCGCGTGACGTCGCCGAGCGTCTTGGTCGTGAAAACATTACTCTCGCCACGCAGATAGCGCTGTTTTTGCTGCGCAATACGGCCTGCGAGCTGTCTACCAATGGTCTCGTGGAAACGTTGCGAGCGGTCGGCTGGAAAATCTATTGGGATAAGGCGAATACGTTATTCGAGCTGTTCAAGCAGGCATTTCTGGTGTATCAGCTTGAGGAGTATTCCACCATGCTCAAGCCGGGTAGTACTGCGGTACCGAAAATGTATGCCGTCGATCAGGGTATGGTTTACGCGGTGTCACGCGCCAACCAGCAAGATATTGGAAAACGACTGGAAACTGCGATTTTCTGCGAACTGCAGAGACGAACTTCCGGTAGGCGTACGGAAACAATCACTTCGTACACTATGCCGACGTCCAAACAGGAGAAAGTTGACTTTCTTATCAGCGATGCTCTTGCTACGGAACCGTATGGGCTTATTCAAGTGTGTGCCAATATGGGAAATGAGAAAACCAGGGCGCGAGAAATCGGCTCTCTGCAAGCGGTTATGCAACGTACCAACGTTGATTCCGGCCTGATTCTCACGCTTAACGAGGGAGAAACCATTGAACTTCCCGATTCCACTGGCACGATCCACGTAATCCCCTCCTGGAAATGGTCCCTCTACGAAGCGTGATGGGAAGGTCAGCGAGAATGCTGGAAAGGAGATATGGAAATGGATGATGCCATATCGGTGCCCCTAACGAGCTAGTCGATTCTTATCAGTGTGTAATGCGTGAGATGTGGGGATTGGGATGATTTTGGAGTTGGGGATGGACGGGGTTGTGGGTTGCAGTTAGAGTTGACGGTTAGGGCGTTTGCGCCGAATATTTGGGGTTGATGACTGTATTCAAGAGAGGCTGACGAATGGTTTCGCCACATCATGTTGTGAAGATTGCGACTGCGCTGTCTGCGGTTGCGTTGACTGCTTCCGTTGCGGTTGCGCCGGCTTACGCATTGCAGGATATTGCGATTGAGGATGCTGTTGCGCAAAGCGGTTCCGTTACTGCAGATAATGGTGTTGTTATGCAGTCTGACGATCAGTCGGATAATCAGACGGGCGACCAGCAATCGCAAGATAGCATGCCCGACAATCCGAATGCGAAACTTCCGGATAACGTCAGTGACGAGATTTCCGACGATGCCACCGTGGTTTCGGAAGACCTGGCCGTCACCCCCGAAGGTGAGGTCAAGAATATTGAAACCGGCGAAACCGTAACCGATGCGACGCTGGTCGGTACGCAGGATCAGCAGCCTGACCCGCTCGTCAAAACTAACGGCGAATCCTTCATTCCGGTCAGTGCGGAAGATGTCAAAAATGCTGTAGCCGACGCGAACGTACAGCTCTCCAAATTCGAAAGCAATGAATACGGCGCGCACTGGGGCACCTACAACAATTCGAAAGCTTTTTTCGACTACCAGAACAACCTGTTCGTGCAGCAAGCCAAAGGCGTGATCGACGTTTCCGGATGGCAAGGCGACATCGACTGGGCCAAAGCGAAAGCCGACGGCGTGGAAGGCGTGATCATCCGCCTCGGCTACGGCGAAGGCAACAATGCCGACAAGAAAGCGCAACGTAACATCAGCGAATGCAAGAGACTTGGCATCCCGTTCGGCATTTACTGGTATTCCTACGCGGACACGCCGGCGCTCGCCAAAGAAGAAGGTGCCGACGTGGTCTCTAAACTCAAGCAGTTTGGCGTGAATCCGAGTGATCTGGCGTACCCCGTGTATTACGACCTGGAAAAGTGGACGTGGGAGGGGCATCAGCCACCCACCGATCCGAACGTGTACAACGATATCGTCAACAATTGGTACAGCGCGCTGCAGTCCGCCGGATACAAGAATCTGGGCGTCTACTCGTACACCAGCTACCTGCAAGGGCCGCTGAAACATGCCGACATTTACGCCAAAACCACGTGGGTGGCGCAGTATGGCGCTCGCATGGGATTCGATTCGTTCCCGACCAACAGTCGCGGATGGCAATACACCAGCTCCGGCAAAGTGAATGGCATCAGCGGAAATGTGGATATGAACGCGTTTGGGAATAAGGAGTATGAATCCTTAATTAATCTGCTATGGGTCGTAAGAGATGAAGATATCGCAGTTGGAGCATCTGTGAATGCTCCGTACACTGATCTTGAATACAAGTGGCAGTCGTACAATGTTAATACAGGCAAATGGAAGACCATCGTCAATTGGAATAGTGCAAATTGGGCCGGCTGGTCTGATGATGTTGGAACATATTGGTTGCATCTTGAAGTGCGCGATGCGGCTTCCAAGACAAGTGTTGGTGAAAAGACCATCGCATTTGCATATGTTCCGGGCAGCAAGCGGATTAATGCTACTTACGCGGGATGGCAGTCAAAAGATGTTTTGCTGGGAGTATCCTCTGATAATGCTCAAGGACGTTACAAGATTAAGATATACGACGTAAACAAGCAACAATGGGTCGCCGGTTTTAACGGTCAGTGGGCTGTTTGGGAAAAACCTAGTAAAGGGATATATTGGACTCACTTTGAGTTGTATACGTCAAATGGGAAGTTAGTAGAGACTAAGACCTATGCCTTTGGAGTTTGACGACTCATTGGGCTGGTTATTAGGCTGATAAAAAAAGATCGCTGTTTCATGAGCTTCGTGAAACAGCGATCTATTTTTTTTATTATTATTCAGTTATTTGTGGATCATCGTTTGGACGGGATATAATCTTATGGTCTGCAACGTCTTTAAGATGTTTTCCGTACGGAGATTTTCCGTACTTTATCGCGGCTTCCATGAGCTGATCTGCGGAAATCCAGCCATTCTCAAATGCGATTTCTTCTGCAACAGCAATCGGTAATCCCTGGGCATGCTGAATTGTTCGTACGAATTCTCCGGCTTCAAACAGAGAATCCATTGTTCCGGTGTCAAGCCAGGCATAGCCTCGTCCCAAGGTTTGGACGTTTAAGCTATTATCTTCCAGATACATCTTGTTCAAATCAGTAATTTCGAGTTCTCCGCGAGGAGAAGGCTTTACCTGCTTGGCGAACTCACTGACCCGTGCATCGTAAAAATAAAGACCTGTGACAGCATAATTGCTAGCAGGATGTTCGGGCTTTTCTACTATTGATATCGCTTTATGGTTACTGTCAAACTCGACAACACCGTAACGTTCAGGATCATCAACGTAATACCCGAAAACAGTGGCACCGTGTTTGACGGAGGCTGCTCTTCTCAATGTTTTGCCAAGACCATTTCCATAGAAGATATTATCTCCAAGAACAAGTGCGCAGGGTTCGCCACCGATAAAGTCTTCTCCAATGATAAAAGCTTGTGCCAGACCATCCGGAGACGGCTGGACCTTGTAGCTGAAGTTGACGCCGTACTGGCTGCCGTCTCCCAAAAGACGTTCAAAGTTCGGTAGATCCTTCGGAGTGCTGATGATCAAAATATCACGAATCCCGGCCATCATTAGCACGCTGAGCGGGTAGTAAATCATCGGCTTGTCATAAACCGGTAGGAGCTGCTTTGAAGTGACGGTTGTTAGGGGGTAAAGTCTCGTGCCGGATCCTCCAGCAAGAATGATGCCTTTCATTTTGCGATCTCCTTCTGGAGGTAGTCTCGGAGAGCTTCTTCCCAGTCAACCGGTGTATATCCAGTGGACTCCAATTTGCTTAGATCCAGAGAGCAATTGCGCGGGCGAAGTGCACCATGAGTGCTCTGAACATACTCTTCGACGGAATTTGCTCTGAGTGCAGCTGTATCAGCTCCTGCGGTCTTGTAAACGATCTTTGCGATATCGTACCAGCTAGCAACTTTGCCGGATCCAGTCATGTTATAAGTACCGTATTCAGCATGGGTCGTTAAGAGATGGAAAATGGCATTCGCCATATCAAAGGTGAAGGTCAAGCGACCAAACTGGTCACGTGGAGCTTCTGCAGGTTCGCCTGATTGAGCGAGACCTAGCATACGAGTCACAAAGTTACGTCCTTCACCAATTACCCAGCTAGAACGCAAGAGATAATGCTGCGGGACATTCTCTACGAGAGCATCGCCTGCAGCTTTAGTTTGTCCGTAGACTCCTAGCGGGGCGAACCCTTCGTCTTCTTTATGAAATTCAAGTTCGCCATCGAATACGTAGTCACTGGAAATATGGACCAACGTGATTTTGTGCTCGGTGGCAACCTTAGCGAGGTTTTTCACACCTTGAACATTTGTTGACCATGCTGCTTTTCGTCCTGCTGCTGTTTCGGCAGTGTCGACGGCGGTAAAAGCAGCAGCATTAATAATGGTACCGTACAAATCCCAGTCTACGTTTTCGAAAGCATGCGCATCGGAGATGTCGAAGGTATCTGTGTCGTGATATTCAAAACCTTCGAGATGATGATCTTCGGCATATTGCCTGATTGCCTTGCCGAGTTTGCCGTTGCATCCAAAAACCATTGTGCGCTTAGGCGCCATCGGCTTCGCGTCCCTCAGCATCGGGTGCTTCAGGTCGGCCTCGCTGCGTTCGGCCTCGTCCAACGGAATCGGCCACTGGATGTCCAGGTCCGGGTCGGCGAGGTTCACGAACGTGTACGTCTTCTTCTGCTCGAGGCTCCAATGCGCGTTCACGAGATACGTGTACGCGGTGCCGTCCTCCAACGCCTGGAAGCTGTTGCCCACGCCACGCGGCACGTAAATCGCCTTCGACGGATCCAACACGGTCGTATACACCTGTCCGAAGCTTTCGCCCGGACGCAGGTCCACCCAAGCGCCGAACACGGAGCCAGTGGCGATCGAGATGTATTTGTCCCACGGTTCCGCGTGGATGCCTCGCGTCACGCCCTTCTTCGCATTGAAGCTGATGTTGTTCTGCACCGGTCCGAAATCCGGCAGGCCGAGCTCGGTCATCTTCGCCCGCTGCCAGTTCTCCTTGAACCAGCCACGGTTGTCGCCGTGCACCGGCAGGTCGAACACCAGCAGTCCCGGAATGTTCGTCTCCTCGACCCTCAGATCCTTCTCGAAATCCATACCCTCGTAAATCCTTTGCCGTAGATGGGAATCATCATGGGGCCACGCCCTTTGGGGTGTGGCCGTTCTCGTATGTGTCTTACTGGCCCTGCTGCTTGTACCTGGCTTCGGTGGTGGCCTTGGCCGGCTCCCACCACTGGCGGTTGTCCGTGTACCAGTCGATGGTGGCCTTCAGACCGGACTCGAAGTCCGTGTGCGTGGGCGTCCAGCCCAATTCGGTCCGCAGTTTCGTGGAATCGATCGCGTAACGGCGGTCATGGCCCGGACGGTCCTTCACCCAGTCGAACGCGTTCTCGTCCTGTCCCATCATCTTCAGGATCATGCGAAGCACGGTGATGTTGTTTTTCTCGCCGTCCGCGCCGATCAGGTAGGTCTCGCCGATCCTGCCTTTGGTCAGGATCGTCCACACACCGCTGGAATGGTCCTCAGTGTGGATCCAGTCGCGCACGTTCTCGCCCCTGCCGTACAGCTTCGGCCTCTCGCCCTCGAGGATGTTCGTGATCTGGCGGGGAATGAACTTCTCCACATGCTGGTACGGACCGTAATTGTTGCTGCAGTTGGAAATCGTGGTCCTCAGGCCGTACGTGCGGGTCCACGCGCGCACCAGCATGTCGGACGCGGCCTTCGTACTCGAGTATGGGCTGGACGGATGGTACGGGGTGGACTCCGTGAACTTGGCCGGATCATCCAAAGCGAGGTCGCCATACACCTCGTCCGTGCTCACGTGGTGGTAGCGGATGCCGTACTTGCGCACGGCCTCGAGCAGACGGAACGTGCCTTCCACGTTCGTCTTCAGGAACGGTTCCGGGTCCGCGATCGAATTGTCGTTATGGGACTCGGCCGCGTAGTGCACGATCGCGTCGTGGCCCGGCACGATCTTGTCGAGCAGCTCGGCGTCGCAGATGTTGCCATGCACGAACTCGACACGGTCCTCGGGAAGGCCCGCGATGTTCTCGATGTTGCCCGCATAAGTCAAAGCGTCCAACACGGTCACGTGCACGTCCGGGTGATGGTCGACCACGTAATGCACGAAATTCGACCCGATGAAACCACAGCCACCGGTCACGATGATGTTCTTAGGAGTAAACGTCTCTTCAGCCATATGTTTAATAGTAGCTGCCAACACGTACGAAAGCTGAGCGAAACGTGAAATTTCCGTTGGGTCTTTCCACGTCCTGTTATAGCGGGACCACTGCTGGTAGACTCTGTGCTTATGGCTAAGAAAATTTTGGTTACGGGTGCTGGCGGATATATTGGCCGTCATGTTGTGAAGGCTTTATTGGACTCTGGACTAGAAGTTGTCGCTTCTGATGTCCGAGTTGATGGTATCGATGATAGGGCAACAAAGATTCAGGCAAACATTTTTGAACCCAACGATTCGTTGTTTGAGGAGCTCGGTTCTCCTGATGTGTGCTTGCATATGGCTTGGCGTGATGGCTTCAAGCATAATTCCGACAATCATATGGGAGATCTTTCAAGCCACTATAGGTTTATTAAGACCATGCTGGATGCGGGGCTAAAGCAGATCGCAGTCATGGGCACGATGCACGAAGTTGGCTACTGGGAGGGTGCTATTGATGAAAGCACTCCTTGTCATCCAGCATCTATGTATGGTATCGCTAAGAATGCTCTCCGAGAATCCACTTTGATGCTCGCTAAGGAGCATGGGGCGACGGTTCAGTGGATTCGTGCGTATTACATCGTTGGTGACGATGCACATGGTAGTTCCATCTTTTCGAAGCTGCTTCAGGCTGCTAACGAAGGTAAGCCGACGTTCCCGTTTACTACAGGCAAGAATAAATACGATTTTATTGATGTAGACGAGCTTGCTCGTCAGATTAGTGCTGTCGTTTCTCAAGATCAGATTAACGGGATTATCAATTGCTGTACAGGTGAGCCGCTCACCTTGGCTGAGCGAGTGGAGCGTTACATCAAGGAGAACGACCTCAATATTAAGCTTGAATACGGTGCATTCCCAGATCGTCCGTATGATTCCCCAGGTGTGTGGGGCGACGCGACTAAGATTAAGCAGATTCTGGGTAACTGAACCGCAACAGGCGTGATTGGAACTAACTGAGACAATGGCAAGTATTGAAGCTATAGGTACCAAAACTTCCAGTATTGAAGATTCAAATACGGTCAGCGTTTCTGAAGTGAAGAGACCTTCCATTCCTCTGAGAGACAAATATTCTCTCAGAGGTTTTATGAAGTACCTGCAGGGAAATCCTTGGGACATGGTGCTGAGTGTGTTTTTCCTGTTTATGGGATACGAATTGAAGATGTTTGGTAACTCGTATTCCATCGACACGGAGGCCATGATGCAGGTGCCGGAGAATCTGTATAGGTCTTGGGTAGGGCTTGAGCGTTTCGGCCTTCTCGCTTTAAAGAAGGTATTGGGACTGTATTGGTATAACAATGCGGTTGCTTCTTTTTTGACGGCCATGTGTCTTCTACTGGCAGCGCTGTTATGGGCTTACTTGCTTGCGGGGGCCTCAAATCTTAAAGGCAAGTTCCATCCGGCTTTCTTTACAGTGCCATTTGTCGCATCGCCTATTTTGGCGGAGATGGTAGGTTTTACTCTAACAGGGGCAGAGATTGGCATCGCACTGGGACTTGTAGCATGTTCCTTGATGCTGCTGCTAAACAGTTGGTTTAGCAAAAAATGGTGGGTTGCAGTATTGTCGTGTCTGACGGCTTTTGCTGCATTTACCTTGTACTTGGCGATGGTAACTGTGTTTATCACTGGGGTTGCCATGGTTTTTCTCGTGCTTTTTTGGGATGACCGTGAGCATGATTTATTACGTCGTATTGTTTTCATTTTTGTCGCTGCTGGTATTTTTGTTTTTGCTTATGCTTTCTACAAAGTCGCTAATGCTGCTGCAATGAAGATGTATCATGTGACGACAAACGCATACATTAGCGATCAATCAAGTTGGGGTAAGGGATCTATTCACGAAATTGCGCATGCTATTTTGATCCATGCTGTGACGTTGTATTCAGGAGAGGGGATATATTATTCCGTTGCGTTCCCAATTGTGCTGGGTATTTTCTTGGCAGCGATGGGGATTGCTGTATCCCGAAAACATGCTGATATTTTGATGTTCATTGTCGCATTGTGTGTGTGCGCCTCTCCGATGATGATGAGCGTTGTTTTAGGAGGCAATCCTTCCACTCGGACTGAGATGTCGTATCCGTTGGCATTCTCATTTGTGTTATCTTTCTTGGCGGTATGGGCATCTGTTTCATTCACTAAAGAACGTTGTGTAAAGTGGTTTGCGATCTTCTCGGTGCTGGCAATTGGATGGAGTCAAGCACTCATCGTGAATCGTATCTTTTATACGGAAGCCACCAATCATCAGCAGGATATGGAACTGGCGCAGGAGATTAGAACGCGAATCGATGAGCTGAATATCGACGATCAGTCTGAGGTGTCTCTAGTATTCCTGAATTATCATAAGTCCGCTTGTAATAAAGACTGCTATGCCTCGGACCAGTTGGGTTTGGTGGGACGATCTTTGTTTGAAGTGACCGTTTCCCCCGAACAAGGAACGTTTGTTAAGACGAATTTCTTAAATATTACGGGAACAAATTTTGCACAAGCTTCTACCGAGCAGATTGAAAAAGCGACGGAGGCGGGACGTTCGATGCCTCATTGGCCAGCTAAAGGGAGTGTTGTACAGAAGGATGATTTTGTAATAGTCAATTTTTGACTTATTCATGTGGCCATGTTCCGGGTTAAAAGTATTAATAAGGATTATGCGTGATGCTTGTCAGTTTTGTGGTTCCCTGCTACAACGAAGAAGAGTCGTTGCCGATTTTTTATAAAGAAGCTTGTCATGTATCCGATATTCTGCGTAAAGAATATCAAGCCGAGGCTGAGTTTATCTTTATCGATGATGGCTCATCCGATGGAACTGTCAAGGAACTCCGAAAATTGCGGAAGAAGGATGATCGTGTTCGGTTTATCTCTTTCTCCCGTAATTTCGGTAAGGAAGCTGGCTTGTATGCTGGCTTGAAAAATGCTGAAGGCGATTATGTAGCAACATTGGATGCGGATCTGCAGGATCCTCCGTCTCTTATGCCTGAAATGTTGAGATTCCTTATAGAAAATAAAGAATACGATTGTGTCGCTACGCGCAGAGAAACACGTAAGGGCGAGCCTTTAGTTCGCAGTCTTTTTGCTAAATTATTCTATAAAATCATTAATAAATTGTCTGGTACGGAGATTATGGACGGTGCTCGAGATTTCCGTTTTATGACAAGAAAATTTGTTGATGCTATTCTTGATTTAACTGAATATAATCGTTTTTCTAAGGGTATTTTTTCGTGGGTTGGCTTTAAGACTCATTGGATTTCCTATAAGAATATAGAACGAGTCGCTGGAAAGACCAAATGGAATTTCTGGTCATTGTTTAGATATTCCATTGAGGGTATTGCAGGTTTTTCAACGGTTCCTCTTGCCTTTGCTTCATTTTTAGGTGTTTTCTGCTGTGATGCTGCATTCATAGGCATCATTATTGTTGTCCTGAGGGCATTACTCTTTGGCGATCCTGTTGCAGGATGGCCAAGCATGATTAGCATTATTCTCCTGATCGGTGGGTTGCAACTTTTTTGCATCGGCATCGTGGGAGAATATCTGGCCAAAACCTACACTGAAGTAAAACATAGGCCTATATATATAATCAAGGAAACAGACGAGGACAATTTAGAATAAAGTCATCTTCTGTTTCCTGTTGCGAACATCGAACGCACGTATTGGACTGTCGCTTTCTCAAGTTTAAAGAGTCCAACTGCTAATGCCATGATTATTAAGAAATCTGCAAAGAAAAGTAGATATCCGTCAAAAGGTGACAGAGCGGTGCAATCAACGATTGTGAAGACTTGGGCAATCAAGACGTGATGTACCAGGAAAATTGGATACGAGTATTTCGCGATGGACTTTACTGGTACACGTACGGGTTGCACATCAAGCCATTTTGCTGCATAAACGATGACTAGGAATGCACCGATTCCTACTACAGTCACGGCAAAAGAACCTTTTAGCAAAGGATGAAGCTCTTGTATGATAAGCACTAGAAGAGCTCCAGCTCCTGCGACCGTTGGTACTTTTTGTATGTACTGGATGAAATACATGCCAAACAGTAATTCTGGCAGTCGCGTAGTCATGAGCAGATCCGAAGGCAAACCAAATATTGTTGGCTGAAGGATCAAAGTAGCTGCATAAAGTGCAAGAGCGATAATGACTGTTATAATCGGGTGCTTCTTAACTCCACAGCGCAACAGAGGGAATAGCGCATAATAGATGAGGATGAACCCTAAAAACCATTCACCTAGCGTATAAAAAGTCGGGAACGAGGTGTTCGCGACCATGCCATCGATGCCAAGTACCGAAAAGATTAATGACCATTTCGGTGCGGAAGCAAGTACGTGTCCTCCGTTACGAAGGAAGAGAAAAGCATTCGCAAGGATAAATGCAATCCAGAACATTGGATAGATTCCAATGAAGCGCTTGTAATAGAAATGCCTGCAGTCTAGTTTGTCGGATTCGCCATATGTGTACATAAGCGCTGCTCCTGAAATGATGAGGAACAGCGATACACCTAGACTGCCTACATAAATGCCAAATGGTTCATACATGAAAACTGGATGGCCGAGCATATAAGGATTGTTGAAATGCGTGATAACAATAAGGATTGCAGCTAGCGCACGCACCAAATCCAAATAGAAAAGTCGTGGACGTTTTTTCTTGCTCTGCTGGGCTACGTCCTCAGCTTTCTTAGCGGTGAGACTATTGTCTGTCATGTACGGTCTTTCTTCAGATGGCTGTTGGCGTTTCCATATCGGGTTTTGTATGTGCGCGGGTGACGGATATGTCTATACAAGTTCATGAATTTTGCACCGCAATGATAGGCAAAGGGCACTTTTACCAGCATACGCTTGAACCATAGAAGAATGGCAGCTCTTAAAGAGAAGCCACGGGGTACATTTGTACAAGTTCCAAGTAAAGTCGCATCAAGATAGGGAGCGGCACAATTGGCTAGCTTTTGGATATCATAAGAGAGGTTAGTGATCTCGATACGCGCAAAACGGTCAGAATAGATATAGCCTGTGTAGTAGCCGTTAGCTTGAGGAACATAACCGTAAGCTCGTTCAACAAAATGAAGCATGGAACCGTCGATTTTATTCGGCTCAGGAGGGAAGTCCTCATACTTCCAGTCGATGTCGAAGAACTGTTGCAAAGCTTTTGGACGGAACCAGAACATCGTTCCCATGGGAGCAATAGGTTCTTTATCCTTATCCAGTGGAACCTTAACCCGTAGTGTTTTTTCAAGCATTTTTTTGGTACCTTCGTAATTTGGTCCCCAAAGACTGGCGAAATTACCAAAGTAATCAGCATGGTTCGGCGGCGCAGGTGCAAGAACGCCAGCATGCGGATCATTCTCGAAATGATTGATTATATTGCTGACCAGAGCCTTACTTCCTAATACATTCTCGAAGCACTTATAAGCGAAGCCATCACCTATGCTGTATGGAGAAAGTTGGGTAACTTTTTTGTCATGTGCGAAGCATACGTAATCGTATTGAAGGCAGTCTTTGCCTGCTCCAACCAATAATGCGCTGACGTCACGTCCGCGATTCTGAATAACACGCACATCAACGTTATAGGGCAGATCTTTGCAACGCTCTCGCACAATCGTAGCGTTCTCCTCAGAGCCAACGGTGAAAATGAAATCGCAACCTTCCGGCATGGATTTAGCGTATTCCAGAGTCTTATCGAGCAAATCCATATAGTACAAATGCATGATAAGAGCAATACGCTTATTAGTCGGAATGGGAGCGATAGTATTTGTGGGAAGAACAAAATCAAGATGCAGGTTTTTGACAAGATCTGCGAGATTCATGGTTCTCAGTGCATTTTGCCAAATGAGATCAACATCAAAGTCAGTATGATCACGTAGGAATTCAAACAAGTCCAACGCGGCATTGCCTACGGACTGATTCATGGTATCCATGTAGTCATGGAAGAATGAGCGACGTTTGAAAATAGGGCAACGCTTTTCTGCGACTAGTGTCTTCGCGGCAAAAGTAATCGGTCCGTATGTAAAGCCTTCTAAATCATCCGTATTGACGTAGGTGTCCCACTTAAATCCCTTGTCAGCAAAACGTTTAGTAAACAATGACTCATGGAGGCCAACAGAATCATAGTAGCTTTTAATAGGAGGCATATTGTCCCAATAGTCTTGGAATGACTTGCTCTCAATCAGGCTTCGACGGTATGCGTGGAAGTGGGATTGAATATGCTCTGGTAGATATCCAAAGGGACTGCGCCCGAATGGGTCCTGTGGAACTTTATGGAACTTTGTGATACCCCAGAAGTCCAAATCACGCTGATCCATCGTCTCAAACATTTCAGAGAACGGATAGACAGGACCCATGATGGTGGCGTTGAACAGCACAACTTCATCGAAAGATACGAGTTTTTCCCAACCGTAAGATTCCATTGCAGTTTTATAAGCCCAAACATCGAAGCCCTCATTTGGGCGAACAATCAGGTTATTTGTATACGAGGAAAGAATTTTTTCTCCTGCCTCGTTCAATTTTCCATTGCAGACGATAGTCATTTCAGAAAGATAGGGTCTGAAACCATTCAGCAATGTAGGGATGTAGTCATCTACCACGCCTTCTGCATCGTAGAAGAAGAAAATCCCAAGACGTTTTACCGATGACTCATCTTGAATTTTCATAGTAGTTTGCTCTCTCTGTGTGTATTGATAATACGTATCACGACCTGGACAGGTTGCTGCAGTTATTTATCTGGTCATAATTACTTACAGCAATGACTCGCTGTCGCTTTCTAAAGACCTGTCAATTTTTTGAAAGTCGTCCTTCTCGTAAAACTTGACTAGTCGATGCGATTAAAAGTCAACGCGCGGTCACTGAGGATACCGTTTTCGCTGTTTCTATCATTGCGCACTGCAAAATAGCAGCAGAAATCATCGTTGGTGAAAGCGACGTAATCTGGCCGTTCTGATTCCTCTGACTCAGAACGGATGGTGGCGAAAATGCGGAACTCCCCGTTATTGAATTGCTCCATTGGAATGGAAAACCGGACTTTATGGTGCCCTTTTTCAATTGGGAGACCGAAATATTCGCTTTGAGTATCGACGTCATAAATTTGGCCACCGCGTCGTGCATCTTGCAGAATTAGCCCCAGATATCCCTGTCGATCACTAATGGCGTATTCATATTCAACGTCAAAAACAAAGGGAGATTCCCCATCGACGATTTTAGGGCTGACAGGAGTTATTCGAAGCACGGGAACGCGCTGGTTCAGACCATTGGGATAGCGAAGCTCCTTGCTCGAGTCGTTCTTTGTCTTGTAATAGTTGAGTTCATGTGCATTCTCGAGCGAATACTGATCTGCGACATTATGTGGGTCACCAGAGGCAATAATTTCACCGTCTTTAATGAGAATTGCCTTATTGCAATACTTCTTGACGGCATCCATGCTATGCGTGACAAGTATAACTGTCTTGCTTGGATCGGTTTTGACCTGCTTAAAGAACCTATCGCACTTCTTCTGGAAAGCCTCGTCTCCAACCGCAAGTACTTCATCTAGAACTAGAATGTCTCCGCGCGCTTTGATAGCCACAGAGAAAGCAAGACGCACCTGCATGCCGCTAGAATAGTTTTTAAGTTTCTGATCCATGAATTCACCAAGCTCAGCAAATTCAACGATATCGTCATACATTGCGTCGACTTGGTCGCGAGAGAAACCGAGGAGTGCGCCATTGAGGTACACATTTTCTCTACCCGTTAATTCTGGATTAAAACCGACACCTAATTCGATAAACGGGACTAGAGTTCCATTTATCACAACGTTGCCTTTTTCGGGTGTATAGATACCTGAAATAATCTTGAGGAGGGTTGATTTTCCAGAGCCGTTTCGTCCGACGATACCAAAGAAATCACCTTTTCGTACTTCGAAAGAAATATCGCGCAGCACTTGCTGTTCACGGTATCCTTTGATGCCTTTGGTCCAGTTCAGGAAGGCTTGTTTTAGGCCACTTGCCTGTTCTGTCGGCAGACGGAACGATTTTGCAACGTGAGAAACAGATAGCGCGAGGGGATTCTCTTCATCGTTCGACAGGACAATCGGGGTTTCAACTGTAGTCACTAGAGTACCTCCGCGAATTTGCTGCTATTCTTTCGGAAAACATGTACACCAAGCCAGAGCAATAATGCCGTCAGAGCATACGGGATAAGGGAAAGAATGGGGTCACCCACCCATGTCCATACAGTTGGAATGTCCTCTGGAGATAACAGATTGTGACGGACATCCATGATGGTCTGCGCTATTGGATTGAGTAACATAATTTTGGACACAGCGGGGAAGTACTGCGAAACCATAGAAAGTGGATAAATTACAGGAATCGCATAAAACATTGCTTGTAAAACGACATCCCATATATGGGACACATCTCGAAAATATACATACAACGTGCCGAGAAGCAACGAAATGGCGAGGGCCAGCGCATAAAGCTGCAGTACGTTCAGAGGAACTAGCAGCATATACCATGTGTAATGGGCGTGCGAGAAGAAACCGAAGATGACAACCACAAGCAAGTTTATTCCAAGGGAAATCATAGATCCCATGGTTGTTGCGGCAACGATGATATAGCTCGGGAAATGAACCTTGCGAAGTAAATCGCCACGATTAACTATTGACTGCATTCCCATAGTGGTCGCTTCAGAAAAGAATGACCACAAGCATGTACCGCACAGAAGTGAAATCGCAAATGTAGGAGTACCGTCCGAAAAACGTAGGAATCGGACGAAAACCATGTACATGACGGCAAAAAGCATCAACGGTTTTAAGACAGACCAAAGTACGCCTAGAAAAGATCCTTGATATCTTAGCTGGAAGTCAGTCTTCACTAATTCTTTAAATACCACTATTGAATATCGGTACTTAGCCTTGAAACGCCGAATTAAGTCACTCATAGTCTCTCCACTCTATCAAAAGGGATAGCTGAAACTTTAGGCTGTTTAAAATCTACACCCTATGCACATGCCACATATAACGTTGGATTGCTTTGGGAAGCAAGCTACTGCATGTTTTTAATTTTGCGGTCGTACACAGCCTTTTCAACTAACCGCATATGACGCAGAATTACACAAATTGTTTTTTGCGAAAGAGACAGCTTCCTAATAAGAGATTGAGCCTCGTTCTTGCTACGCTCATAAGTGCTTCTATTTGAGCTTAAATCGGGGGCGGAGGCTGCCTCGTTTAGTGATCCGATCATGGTGTAGTAGCTGCGGGCTGGAAGCACGCCTTGGCTGAGAGCATGCTCGAAATTTGACAGCCCCGCGTTGAGATTGTCCTGGTAAAAACTGTAATTGCGCTTGCTGTGAGTGACGGATCCAGGGGACTGGAGCCAGTAGTACAAAGTACAATCGATGTCCACAACTTTATGCATGCGGGAGTATAACTTGCCGGCTACCATGACATCTTGGGCATACATGCCTTCGGGGAAACGAATGCCGTCCCACAATTCTCGTTTGTATAAGCGGCACCAGTTCGCCTCGTTGAAGTAACGAGCTTCGGTATTTTTTTTGAGTATGTCACCGATGAGACGAAGACTCTTGCAGAAAACAGTTTGATACGACCGAAGTGGGTTTTTGAATGCAGTTACTTTGTTAGGTGCCGTTGCGCCTACTGCTGCAACTGATTTGACCTTATCGAGCTGTGAGATGCCAAACTGTTGCCACCGAGCCTTAGACATGTCAGAGCCGCTGCTTAGGAGAGCATGCAGAAGGAATTCAATGTTATGACAATCCAAAATGTCATCGTTGTCCGCAAAAGCGACATATTCACCGTGTGCGGCATCGAGGCCAGCGTTCTGAGCTTTAGCGATGCCACCATTTTCTTGATGAATGACATGAACACGAGAGTCCAGAGCTGCATAACTGTCGCAAATTTGTGGCGACTTATCCGTAGCGCCATCATCGACGAGGATGATTTCCAAGGTTTGGTATGACTGAGCCAGAATTGAATCGATACAGTATGGCAGATATTTTTCTGCGTTATACACGGGAACAATAATTGAGACCAACGGTCTTATACCGGTCATGAAGTGCATCCTTGACGCATGGGTTAGTCGTACGTTTCTATCGTACAAGGTTATTGGACTTTGGTGAAATCGGTGTTGTTTAGATACCCTTTGCCTGCGGTCATATCATATTGAACCAATTCATAGTCACGAAGTAGTTGTTTTGCGTCCTTACTCAGTGATTTCTTCGAGATCTGATTGCCTGACATGTCCAGATACGTTGTGTCCCCTGAACTGATTCCGCCTGTTTCTGTTGCGATGCGACTTGCTGCGGGAATTTGTTCCAACAATTGTGTAAGTAATGCAAGATAAGGAGATACTTTCGCATTCATATGGTTGGCTGCTAATGACATGAAGTAATTTGGCGACGTGAAGGCTGTATTAGAGGCATCGAGTTTCGTTCCACTTGATGCTGATGCACTGTTTGACCATATAAAGTAGTCGGTTTCATGTAGAGCGACGTGATTTTCAGTATCCTGATCAGCTGTCGAATAGATACTAGGCAGGTGATCGCCATAGAAAATCACAGTAATTGGCTTGTCAATTTGGTTGAGTTCGTCTAAGAACGAAGCGGTTGCCTGATCGGTGAGGTTTAGTCCTTTAGTATAGGTTTCGAGATTTTGATATTCGTCCGCAGACAATCCTGTGGAAGTATCTGCGCCTACAAATTCATTATCGATGTACCAATTGGTGTAAGGCATATGATTTTGCATGGTGGATAATTGCAAAAACTGTGGGTGCTTTTGCTTTTCGATTAAATCAATAATATTTTTGTATGCCTCTTCATCACTGACGTATGGAGAGTAGTCGATTGTGTCTTTGTGCTTGATTGAGGGAGTGCTATCAAGAGTGCGTAGGTGAGAAAAGCCAAATTTCTTGTAGTCAACGTTTCTCAGATACATGCTTTGGTAATACGGATGAACTGCGTCAGAGCCGTCAGCGCCATATCGATTGTTCCAGATTTGGTTGAAGGCATAAGGGTTCTTCTGATTAGGCACAAGCTGTTGGAACGGGATAATGAGGGAATCATCAAAAATAGACAGACTTAAACCCGTCAAAGCTTGATATTCCATATTGGCGGTACCTCCGCCATACCCCGAAGACAACATCAAGCCCGAGGTCGTGGTGTCTTTTATAGCATGAATATTCGGAATCGGATCAGTCGAAAAAGAAATACCAGGAATTCTTGTTGGATCGGAAAAAGTCTCCGAAAGAATCATTACTACAGTACTGTCAGTAAGGTCATTCTGCCTGTTGTTGTTGATTGATATGGCCTGCTGAGAGTATTTTTCCGCAATTTGCGTCATTGTATCGCGATTATAATCTTTTGGTTTTTCTATCACTTTCGTTTTTGCCAAGCTGAGGAATGTAGTGACCGGACCATTGGTCTGGGCGTCAATTTTAGTATCGAATAAGGAAGGAGTATACCCAAGCGATCCCGCGAAAGAGTATGCCCAGGAGCCGGGAACGCTGAGGTTCCAAGAGTAGGAACAGAGCAAAGCAATACTGGATATTGCGGCAACAATGCGGGTAAGAGTGCCAGTAAAGTTTTTAATGCTTGCAAAAGGTCTTTTCCATGAGCAATAGATGAAACTCCGTCTACCATCTATAATGAAGAAAACGATACAGCAGCAAATGAACCAGACTAAAACAGTGGCGGCTCCGTTGACGAATGACTGACTTTCTTTAGGAATGAAAGACAGAAGTTTTCCTGAATCTCCTCCTGTCACAAAAGATAGATCGGCAGGAATGATTGGTTCATTGCGTAGTCCCATCTTAACGCTGTTGGCCGTTCCGTAGACAGTGAAAAGAATACCGAACAATAATGTCGCAATCCAAAAACGATTGGTGACAAAGATGAAAACAAGATAAATCACTGCGAGTGTAAACAGACTGAGCAGGAATTGGTATTTTTGTTCAAGATACATTTGACTGACGAATTTGGTGACTTGCCCTGCGACGCTGTTCAGAATTTTGGTTGTCTGATCAACTTCATCGCCTTTATCGTACGTTGGTTCGCTATACATTCCCCACTGAAGGAAGATGACCTCGGCAGAAGTCAATAGGGTGAACACGATGGCGTAGAACGCATAGGAGAACCTCATGCGCTTCTTCCACGGGCCATATGCTTTCCTAAAGAATTTGATGATGAGTTGAACGGCTTTGAAATTGGTGAAAGTGTGCCATGCGGTCTTTACTGCTGTGACGGCGACATGGATGGCGTGGCCGGTGGTTTTGGCGGCTTTCGCAACTGCGTGCCCTGCGGCGGAAAGTGTTTTTGCTGTTGTGTGTGCTGCTTTTTTGCAAACCGAGACGGCCTCATTCAAAGGCTGCTCAGTGGGTTGCTGGGGCTGGAGCTCAGAAGAAGCGATTTGTTCGTTATTGTCTATTTCGGCTTTACTGACGGATCCACTGGAAACCATCTCCAGTAAACAGGGCAGGGTGCCAGCGCCTGAAATAAAGAT
>OLPW01001547.1_pt1 | contig 23292 bp, 20 predicted proteins | sample 1672161 | NCBI WGS metagenome assembly OLPW01 (sample SAMEA3136654, study PRJEB25190) | human gut metagenome
TAAGACACCGCCCTTTCACGGCGGTAACAGGGGTTCAAATCCCCTTGGAGTCATTCGCTTCGGCGAAGAACTAAATAATATGGTGCCATAGCCAAGTGGTAAGGCAAAGGTCTGCAACACCTCTATCCCCAGTTCAAATCTGGGTGGCACCTCTTAAAGCTCTTGATTTATTCAAGAGCTTTATTTGCGCACAAAATTCCGGTGCAAAATAGGTTTGGCTTGATCTGAAGGGGTGCGAGTTGCATTGAAAGTTCTGAACAGTTTCGAGGTGTACTGCCGGAAGAAATTTTGGATTTGACGAAGGAGAAGAATTGAAATGAAAGAGGACAGACAGGACCTGACCACAGGCTCTATCTGGGGGAAAATGCTGTTTTTTAGTATCCCTCTGGTGCTGACCAACTTTTTGCAGGTGTTGTTTAATATGGCGGATATCGCGGTTATTGGTCAGTTTGCGGGCTCTTTATCATTGGGGGCAGTGGGATCCACTACTACGCTTGTAACTCTTTTTACGGGCTTTCTGATCGGTATGGGCGGCGGTACCAATGTTCTGGTGGCAAGATTTTTCGGAGCGAAGGATAAAGAAAGTACGATCAAGACGATACATACGGCTCTTTTGGTAAGTATGGCTGCGGGGATGATCGTACTGATCTTTGGACTGCTCTTTTCAAAAGGAATTCTGGAGCTGTTGAATACCAAGGAAGAACTTCTGGATGGTGCAGTACTGTATATAAGGATCTATTTTCTGGGAATGCCGGCAATGGCTCTTTATAATTTTGGTAATGCGGTGTGCAGTGCTTTTGGAGATACGAAGAAGCCTTTGTATTATCTGGGTGCAGCTGGTATTGTAAATATAGTATTGAATCTGTTTTTTGTAATTGTCTGTAAAATGGATGTGGCAGGTGTTGCAGCTGCAAGTATTATTTCCCAGTATTTATCTGCGTTTCTAATCCTCCGGGCTCTGATAAAAGTGGGCGGGGATTATGCACTTCGTCTTTCCAAACTGAGGTTTGACAAGAGAATGGCAGGATACCTCATCCAGATCGGTCTTCCGGCAGGATTGCAAAACGGTATTTTTCAGGTGGCAAATCTATTTATCCAGGCAGGCGTCAATACCTTTGATGCTACAATGGTGGCAGGTAATTCCGCTGCGGCAAATGCAGATGCTCTTTTGTATGACTCCATGGCTGCTTTTTATACAGCCTGCGGAAGCTTTATGGGGCAGAATTACGGTGCAGGGAAAAGAAAAAGAGTGCGAAACAGTTATCTGGTCAGCCTGGCTTATTCCTTTGGAATTGGAACCATAGGTGGTATTGCACTGGTTATATTCGGCAGACAGTTCCTGGGACTTTTTACCAATGATCCTGCGGTTGTGGATGCCGGAATGAAACGACTTACGATTATGGGATTCAGTTATGGATTTTCTGCATTTATGGACAGTGCCATTGCAGCTTCCCGTGCTCTTGGAAAGAGTGTTATTCCTACGGTTATTGTAATTATAGGATCCTGTATTTTCCGAATGGTATGGGTAAATACGGTGTTTGCCTACTTTAAGACGATTCCGTCTTTATATCTGCTGTATATTTTCTCATGGGGAATTACGGCAGTGGTGGAAATTATATATTGGGTACATGTATACAGGAATACAAAAATCGGATAAAAAATCCCGGGCATATGTGCTTCATAAAGGAAGCGGTGCCCGGGTGTTTTTTGTCTGGAATTATGTGAAATTATTCAGCTGCTGTAACAGAGGTAATGTGCGGGTTTACGCCCTCATACCAGTACAGGAAGCCTTCCATATCGATCTTATCGCCAATGTTCAGAGCTTCTACGGCTTTGTAAACATCGCTGTCTTTGTCGCAGAGATAAGACTCTACTGTGAAAGTATAGGTTTCGCCGTTAAGGGAAACGTTGAAGTAAAGGTCATCTCCCTCAGAACCGGATCCATCGTAATTGTAAAGGTAAGCTACATCGTTTCCGTCAGCATCCTGTCCGGCAGCTTCTACGGTCATTCCCTTGAAAGATACCAGCTCGTTCTGATGATCGATCAGCTCGTCTTTACCAAGAAGATTTGTTACATCAAGCGGCTCTGCGATGTATTCACCGTCCTCAATCTCGAAAGAGGAAACATCTGCAACCTCAATCTCGCCAGACCATTCTGCCTTATATCCGGTTACTTTGATCTTGGTTCCCGGAACCAGCTTCTCATAGTCTTCTTCGGAGCATGGCATGTTATAAATGAAGTATGCGCCATCTTTATCCTGGGTATAGAAGGTGGCCTTATCTTCCCACCAGGACTGCTTTGCCTGTACATAGGTCTCGATGGTAACCTCGTCATCAACAGCTGCTGCAAGGTACTCGTCATGGGTCATAACACCTTCGGATTTCACATCTGCGTCTTCTGCAGTGCTGTCAGCAGCTTCTGTGTCATCAGCAGTTTCCTCTGCAGCAGTGGTATCCTCAGCCATAACAGCTGCCGGGAATGCAAAGGTAAGAGAGAGAGCCATCAATAATACAAGTCTTTTTTTCATAGTATCTCCTTTCTGGGTACGTAAATTCAGATGTCTGACAAGGTGAGTGTAAAGTCATCTGTCAAAAACGATTGTACACAATCACTTTTATTATAAACAAAATTATGGGGAAATCAAGCTTAAATATTACGCTTTTTTCGTTACTGTTCACTGGTAACGTTCCGCGAGGCGTTTTTTGTGAACAAAGTTCACAGAAAACCCGAGAATTGCGGCGCGAAATCATGCGAATGCATGATTTCTGTGCATCGCGAAGCGCGTTACTGTGAACGGAGTGAACAGTAACCTTTTTTCTTCTTTAATCGTTCAAGTAAAAGATAAAGAAGAATCAGACCCCAGACTACTGCCAGACTTCCAAGAAGAATTCTGGATTCTGCGGGAAGAGGTCCAAGCTCTTTTTTCCCGGAGGACTGCTCAGAAGAAATCTGATCCAGGTGATACAGGGAGGTAACATCGCTGTAAAGTTTATCAATATAGGCATCATCAATCTCCTGTTTTCTTCGGACAGATTTGGTCACGCTTTCAATCAGCTGTCCTGCTGCATCACGTAAAGAAGCGGAGCCGTTAAATACAGGGGTGACAAAAGTGTGCTCCATATTGTCAAGGAGCAGCCTGGACGCTTTTATTTTTACATCGTAGTAAGTGGAATTGTCTTCCCCTTCCCTGGAAAGATAATCCTGATACTGGTCGGATTCCTGGGCTTTGCTGGTAACCGGCACATAACCTTCCGTTTCAGAATAAGCGGTCTGTACGTCATTTGTGAGCAGATACTGTGTAAAGAGCCAGGAGGCCAGCACTTCCTGAGGGTCTTTCTTATTGAAGATACATACAGAAGGTCCCTGTGAAATCATCTGCGGATTATCCGGATCAAACTGTGGAATGGTCATAACCTCTGTTTCAAAATCCACCAGAGCATCAGAACTGATGTCCACAAGAGGGGCATTTGTACCCATCCAGGTGGAGCCTGCTGTGGAATCAATGGCAAAGATACATTGCCCTGCATTCAGGAAGTTAGCCGGATAACTGGAAATTTTAAAAGTGGAAAAAGCACCGGTTTTTACATGCTCCGCGATGGTATCCAGCAGACTTGCCGTGGTGTCGTTAAAAAGCTGGATCTCTCCGCTGTCAGTGGAATATCCTGCATTTTTCTGCTTTAGCATTTCGATCATCATATTGTCTGTGGACTTGTCTATAAATGGAATCAGCACATTCTGATCGTTAACCTTGTAGGTTCCATCTGCATTTTGCGCCATAGCGGCTTCACTTACTTCCCACACAAAATCCCATGTGAGGGTTTCTGGAAGGGTGTATCCAAGCTTTTCCACATAGGTTTTATTTACATAGCAGGCTTCTGTGGAGCGCATGAAAGGCAGTGCATAATAGTGACCGGAAAAAGAACACTCCTGTAAAAAACGGGGAATGATCTCATCTTTTTTCACTGAGGCGAATTCAAGCTTATCACCGCCAAATCCGTAGCTGGAATCTGCCATCAGATCGTCCAGAGGGACAACGGTATCGTTTCCCGTAAGGTAGGTGGCAATATGGTCCGGGTAGGTGATACATACGTTCGGAGTGGTGCCTGTGGCGATGTTGGTGATTACATCGTTGTAGATTTTGCCGTAGTCCGTGTAAAGCCGAAGATCTACGGTGATATTGGGGTACAGGGCTTCAAAATCGGATATTGCCTTTTTATAGATTTCGGTCTGGGTTTTGTTTGTGTCGTTTTTGGCCCAGAAAGTGATCTCGTAATCTCTGGAGGTGTCAAATTCCCCGGGAATGGTAAAGGCACTTTGGTCCTTCGCGCCATGACAGCCTGTAAGCAGAGTCACAGAAGAAAGGGCAGCCAGGGAAAAAAGCAGGAAAGGCTTTTTGTGGCACGCTCCAGGATGTATTTGTCTGAATAGTCTCATCCTTTTGTACCTCCTCTTGAAACTCCTGACATAATCTTGTTTCTGAAAAGCAGGAACAAAATGATCAGGGGCAGGGAAATCACAACTACCGCCGCCATCATAGCAGGGACATTTTCACGACCGAAACCGTTTTCGCGAATCTCCTGGATTCCGTTGGAAACCAGATAGTAGTTCTGGTCATCGGTGATCAGTCTTGGCCAAATGTAGGAATTCCAGCATTCGATTACCTTCAGGATAGCAATGGTGACCATGGTAGGCTTACAGATGGGAATCATCACCTTGCAAAGGTATTTCAGATCTGAGGTTCCGTCCACTTTGGCTGCACGGTAAAGCTCATCCGGTACCTGTTCGAAATTCTCTTTCAGAAGATAAATATAAAATACAGAGGTGACAGATGGCAGGATCAGCCCAAGGAAGGTGTTCCGCATATCCAGGTTGGTGATGGTCACAAAATTGGTAATGATCACAAGTTCGTTTGGAATCATCATCAGGGAAAGGAATAAAGTGAAAGCCAGATTTTTCCCTCTGAATTCAAGCCTTGCGAAAGCAAAGGCGGACAGTGTGATCACAACCATCATAATAGCAGTGGTGGCAACTGTGAAAATCAGTGTGTTCAGCAGATATTTTCCCAGGGGCACTGCTGTAAAGGCATCTGCATAATTCTGCAGGGTGGGCGTCAGTGTAAAGAAGGTGGGAATGTGCTCTGCGTTGTAGGAACTGTAGCTTTTTACAGAGGTAAGAAGCATCCAGTAAAAAGGAAACAGTACGACCAGAGCCCAGATGGTAAGCAGCAGGTAGACAAGGATGTTTCCCAGGGAATGCCGTCTGGCGGCAGTATGCTCCGATTTTGTAAACTGAGTGGTATCTTTTTCCATGTTTTCTCCTTTATGAAGACTAGTACATCGTTTTCGAAATAACTATACCACTCACTTGTCTGTGAATCCGATTGCACAGGCATAAAAGTCTCGGCGTAGCCCGCTACGCCTGCGTTTTTATGCCTGCACACTCGAATCCACATCCTACGCGATTGGTGTAGTTATTTACGAAACGATGTACTAGAGCGTGTTTGAAAAAGGCTTTCTGTAAAATGTACGTCACAATTTGTGAGAGATTTTGCCCGAAAATACCTTTCAGATAAAGAGGGTGAACCTTCACCGTTACGAGTAGTATACATGTTTTTTGCTTACAAGCAGGTTTATGCAGGTGATTGTCAAAACAATAACAAACAGCAGGATCGCTGCTGCTGAGGCATAGGACGGGTAGCCGCCGCCATTTCCGTAAAGCATGTCGTAAACATAGCCTACGATGGTGTTCATGCCAGCTGCGTTTAAGTCTGTGCCAAAAAGGGCAACTGAATCGCTGTAAGCCTTGAATGCACCGATAAAACCAGTGATGATCAGATAGAAAACAGTGGGAGAGATCATCGGTAGGGTGATCCGGATAAAAATACGGAATCTGGAGGTACCGTCTACCCGGGCTGCATTGTAATAATTCTGGTTTACAGAAGCCAGGGCACTGGTAAGGATCAGTACCTTAAAAGGCATAACGATCCAGATGGTATAAATACATAATACCAGCATCTTCGCCCAGTATGGTCCGTCAATAAAATCTACAGGTCCCTGTCCAAACAGCTTCAGCACCAGGTTTATCAGTCCGTCGGAATAAGCGGTTTTTTTGAAAAGAATCATGAATACCAGTCCAACGGCCAGTGTGTTGGTTACATATGGCAGAAAGTAAATGGTCTGGAAAAGTTTTTTCAGAGCCTTCACAGAACTTAAGGCAACGGAAATCAGAAGTGCCAGCAAAGTGGAAAGGGGCACTGTGATCACAACCAGGATAAAGGTATTCCGGATCGCCTGGAGAAAATATGGGTCATGAAGGACGTAGGAATAGTTGTACATACCTGTCCCATAGTAAGTCTGGGAAGCGGAATTATAGCCCTCTTCAAAGGAATAGATAAAAACATCGATAAGAGGGTAGACCATGAAAATACCCAGAAAAAGCATAGCCGGCAGAAGGTACAGCCAGCCTTTGAAGTTTCGTTTGTTCATAGGAGCCTCCCTTTAAAGGTTGATCCGTTCACCAGTATCATGCCGGAACAGGAAGATCTTGTTTGGCTTGATAGAAAAACGGACGGTTTTTGCATCAAGCCGGATCTGGGTGTCAGAGCTGATGATGGAGCGGATCACAGGATTTACGGAGGATGCATGGGTGGAGACAACAGAGATGTCACGTCCCATTACTTCCATGCCTCCAAGCTGGCAGCAGAGCGCTCCCTTCTCATCGGGGATAAATCCCTCCGGACGGATTCCCACAGAAACCGGCTGGTCGGAGATCCCAGGTGTGAGAAGAACCGCATTTTCACCGATGTAAAGGCTTCCGCCACGGATTTGCCCCTCAAATACATTGATGGGAGGGGTACCAAGGAATTTGGCAACAAACAGATTTACAGGGCTGTCGTAAACGTTCTGGGGCTTCCCGATCTGTTGTACCACACCATCCTTCATGACTACGATCATGTCGGAAATGCTCATGGCCTCCTCCTGGTCATGGGTGACAAAGACAGTTGTGATCTTTGTAGCCCGCTGGATCTTGCGGATCTCTTCCCGGGTCTGGAGGCGGAGTCTGGCATCCAGGTTGGAGAGCGGTTCGTCGAGAAGCAGTACGCGTGGCATTTTTACAAGTGCACGGGCAATGGCTACGCGCTGCTGCTGACCGCCGGAGAGCTCGGAAGGACGTCGGTCCATAAGCTCTGTAATCTGCACCAGACGGGCTGCATTCTGAGCCCGCTCATCCATCTGGGATCTGGAAAGCTTGTCCTTTCCTTTCAGATTCTGAAGAGGAAAGAGGATGTTCTGCTTCACTGTGAGGTGGGGGTAAAGTGCATAATTCTGAAATACCATACCAACGCCGCGCCGCTCTGGGGGAAATGAAGTCACATCATCATCGCCGAAAAGAATTCTGCCGCTGGTTGGTTTCTCCAGGCCGCAGATCATATTCAGGGTAGTACTTTTCCCGCAGCCGGAGGGACCGAGAAGCCCGATCAGCTGACCGTCAGGAATTTCGAAATTGAAATCGCTTACAGCTGTGACCGGCTCCTGAGCCTTTCTTCCACGGGGCGGAAACTGCTTTGTGAGATGTTCTAATACTATTTTCATAATTTCGCTCCTAAATGTTTAATAAAGGTAACTGTCCAGTACCTTCACAGTTACCCGCTTCGCACTGCAGCGGAAAGCCTTTTTCAAACATGCGCTGGATGTCGCTGGAGGCAACCAGCCGCAGGCGGAGAATCCTGCTTGCAGGATTCTGTTTTATTGGGATTTCTGCGAACTGCGTTCCAAAAAACACTTTGCAGAAAATAGCTGCTTAATAAAGTAATTATAGCGAATTTGCATGAGTTGTACAATGAAATTTGGAAAAAAAATCCTCCTGCCTGTCTGGCAGAAGGAAATAAGACTAAAGTATGTCTGAAAAAGCATTCCCACAAATTGTGACGCATATCTTGCAGAAAGCCTTTTTCAGATACGCTTTAAGCTTCTGGATTGTCAGCAGAAGCGTTGTCAGAAGAAGCAGAAGCAGTATCTGTGTTATCCGTTTCAATGCTGTCAGGTGTGGAATCTGTACTGCTCTGAGGCATAAGTGCAAGCTCCAGGGAAGTATCTGAATAGAATGTATTTGCATTATACAGATAAAGTACTTCCTGAATTTCCTCTACCTGCATCAGTTCTTCCAGATCGTCATAGAAATAACGAGGGTCTACCATAACAATCTTGCGGTAGTAAGGCGCCAGGAAAGGGATCAGGCTGTTTGCGTAGGAGTCTTTGATCACAAGTAAGGTACGGTTTTCCTCTGTAGGAGTGGTGATCACAACCTTGCCATGGTTTCCGTTAAAGAACATGGCGTATTTGTCTCTGGTTTCCAGCTTGCTGGTATCGTAAAAGCTGGCTGTTTTTTTCTGTTCGTCTACATAATTTACAACAGAGGAAGGAACCGAGTCATCTCTTGGAAGAAAGACATCCATTTCTTCTTTCTCAGAAGCACGGAAACCGCTTTTGGCAGAAAGGGTTCCCTGGAAGCTCATGGAAACCGGGAGCTTGTCGTAGGAGATGGAAGAAGAATCGATTCCAAGTACCTTTGCAAGCTGCATATAAGCAAAGTAAGCTCCCTGAGTAGTCCAGTGATGGTCTGTGTGGTAATAAATTCCGTCATCCTTATGCTGGGAAAGGGTGTCACGCACATCCACGAAAGTGACACCTGCCTTTTCAAGAGCAGCGGCAGTTGCATCCAGATAAGGATTCTGGTCAGTGGCAGCAGCCAAGGCAGGGAGCTTATCTGAAAGGATATTCACGGCATTTGGCGCGATCAGCGCATACTGGGATAGATCAGAATGCCTTGCTGCAAAATCTGTCATAGCGTTTACGGTACGGTTCAGACGCTCCTGGGAGGGTGCTGTAAAATCCTCCATCAGGTAGCCGTTTTTGCCAAGAAAAACACCGTTTTCTTCCGTATTTCCAAGGATACGCTGAGCTGTGGCGCGCAGTGTGATCCACCAGTCACGAAGAAAAAACTGGTCATTTACATAGGTTTCATAACCGTCAGCAAATTTGCCAGATGTGAGCTGTGAAACGCTGATAGCCGGACGGGAGGCCAGCACACGGTTTTCCTTCTGGGAAAAGCCCCGGTCCGGAACTAAAAAATTGATTATCAGTACTGCCAGGATGAAGATTCCGAAAAGGCATCCGGTCAGGTGATAAAAATAGCGGTATCCGTTTGGTTTCTTTTTCATGGGTCCTCCAATTAATACGGTATCAGTTCAGAACTTTTTCAGACACGCTCTAGAACTGCTGATACATAAATGGTGTGTAGGAACTGTAGATCATATACGCAATACAGAGGAAAAACAGGATTGCGTTTATCACTGCGGCAAGGTAAGTATTGCGTCTTGCAAGGCGCTTGAAATACTGGTAAAGCCCCGGACGGCAGCTGATCACGGAAATGATCATCAGGATCAGTCCGGATTTCAGTGCATACAGGGAGGCACGGTCTGCGAAGCAGGAAGCTCCAAATCCAAACATGGCTCCCAGCATTTTTCCTATAGCTGCAGGTGTGGTCTGGCTGAAAAATACCCAGCCGATGATCACGGCAAACATGGTATATAAATTGCGAAGCCAGACAGGTGCTTTCTCAAGAAAACGTCCAAGAAGGAATTTCTCTGCCAGAAGAAGGAGACCGTAGTAAACACCCCAGAACACAAAGTTCCAGCTGGCGCCATGCCAGAGACCGGTGAGTGCCCATACCACAAGGATGTTGCGGATGTGTCGGCCTGTGGAAACACGGTTGCCTCCCAGTGGGATGTAGATGTAATCACGGAACCAGCTTCCGAGAGAAATATGCCAGCGACGCCAGAATTCAGAGACGCTGGTGGAGATGTAAGGATAATCAAAGTTCTTGTTGAAATTGAATCCCAGCATTTGTCCAAGACCGATGGCCATATCGGAATATCCGCTGAAATCGAAATACAGCTCCAGTGTATATGCGCCAATGGCAAGCCAGGTTCCCACAAAGGAGGTAGTACCGGAAGCCTGAAGGGTGGTGTACAGAGCAGAAAGATTGTCTGCAAGGAGAACCTTCTTGGAAAGACCCTTGATAAATAGCTCTGCACCTGCACCGAGGCGCGTTGTGTTTATACTGCGGCGGCTGATGGATTCCGAAATGTCAGTATACCGGACAATGGGTCCGGCAGTCATGTGCGGAAACATGGTGCTGTATACGGCATATGGAAAAAATCCTTTACAGGGTTCTGTTTTTCCCATATAGATGTCCAGGATGTAGGACAGGTTCTTAAAGGTATAGAAAGAAAGTCCGATGGGCAATGCAAGCTGCGGATAAGTAAGCTTCAATCCTGTGACACCGCTGATGGTATCAAGAAAAAATCCCCAGTATTTGAAAAATCCCAGGATCAGAAGGTTGATCACTACTGCGAAAATAAGGTTTCGCTTGCGGGATGGATCTTCATCGGTTATTTTCCCAAGCTCTTTGCCCATGTAATAATTGAAAAAGCTGGAAAATAGCATAAGAACCAGATAAGTAGGATCTCCCCATGCATAAAAGAAAAGGCTCCCTGCGAAAAGTACCGGATTACGGGCCCTGGCCGGCACGAAATAGTAGATCAGCAGAAATATGGGAAGAAAACAAAATATAAAAATTACACTGTTAAATACCATAACGTCAATTCTCCTATATCATGGATAATAAAGCCTGGCGAAGTTCTTGGGCGTTTTCACCGCAGAAATACCAGACATAGGCACCGCGCTTTTCTACAGAAGCTTCTCCGAGAAGTGCCATCTGATCAGTTCCATAGCCTTCGAAAATGTTCTTCTGACTTTCAAGATGAGCCTGAGCTGCTTCTAAATAGGCGCCTGCCTCAGAAGAAGAATTAGCCTTAACTACCAGAACTTCGTCTACAGACATCGGGGAGGCTGCTTTACGGAAAAAGTAGCTGTCTATGTCATTCTCATCAATCTGATAAAAACGGCGAAGACCGGAAACCCCTGGCTCACTAAGGTCCGTTACACCGGAAACCTGTTCAAGGGCAGCAGATATTTTGTCCATGGATACGTCTGCTGCGTAGTCGGATACATAGAGGCGTCCCAGATAGACAACCAGGAAAATTACCATGACGGATTTTAAGATAAAGGAACCGGTAAGCTTGAAATCAGAAAGGATGCTGGTTCCCTGATTTTTATTTTTCTTCAGATTGCCGCTTAGTTTGCCAGAAAAATCTGAGAGGATATTTCGTTTGGTATTCAGCTTCATACGAGACCTGCCCTTTCTGCCATATAAGTAAGCCATTTGGGGTAGTAATTGTAAACCATATGCTCACCATCCGGCTCATACATGCTTTCGTCTACAAGGAATGTATCGTCTATAAAAGTGCATCCCATTTCGTCACAAAAGTCCCTGAGTGCCTGATTAAAGCTGTCATAATAAGCAAGAGCAGGACTTTGGTCAATGGCGCTTTGCTGGATGGGAAGAATGCTGTTGATGTAAATGGCAGTATCCGGAAGAGCATTCTGGATCTGTTTCACTTTTACACGGTAGGCGTCAATAAAAGCAGAGGAATCACCATTGTAAATTTCCAGGTCATTTGCTCCAAAGGACAGGAAAAATACGCTTGGATTCAGACTGATGGCGGTATTGATCTGGTCATCTGCATCGTCAATACGAAGTCCCAGCTTGGCAACTACAATACTGGTGTCAAGAAAACCATATTCTGCAATTGATTCTGTAATAGAGTCCCCTACAATAACAGTTCCCTGAAATGCCTGTTTAATTTGTACATCTGTGAGAATATCGCCAAGAACACCCTCCTCTGAGTCCGATCCGGTGGGCTTTTCTTTCTCGGAAAGTGCACGGATCGCATCCTCTATACTGGAGATATCGGCTGTTTCAAGCTTCTGAAGACGTTCAACTGTTTCCTGACATTGTTTGTCAGTATTGCCTGAACGAGAGCAAAAAAAAGCTACCCCTGCAGCCAGCACTACGACAGCTGGGATAACGGCAAGAATGGTTTTGTTGTTTTTAATATTTTTCAAAATTTAATTCTCCGATAAAAAATTAGATATAATGGAACTGTTCCCTGTTTGAACAGTTACGACATAATTCATTTTCCTTCGACATTCATTATAATACCACAGGGAAAAACTTCAAGTATAAAAATGGATTTTTTATATAGGAAATTATACTCTTTTTCCGGCTTTTTGTGGACGAATTTCACGAAAAGGTTTATACTGTCCAAAAAGAACCGGAGGATAACAGGAGGTTAAATGATGGAAGAGAAGAAAAGCAAAATTTTAAGAGGACAGATTCCAACATCTGTATTTTATATTCTTTTTGGACTGTGTCTGGCATTGATGCCTGTAGAAACGGTGAATGTTCTGTGCAAGGTGGTATTTGGGCTGGTTCTGATTGGGGCCGGTGTTTATCACATTCTGATCTTTGTTCTGGAAAAGGATAATTCTACTATATTGGATCTTTTTTCCGGTGTGATCGTGTTGGTGATCGGTATCTTTTTGTTTATGAATCCAACTGTGGTTGTGAAACTGCTGACTCTTATGCTGGGAGCTTTTATTCTGGTGGACAGCATCTGGATGATGCGCGGCAGTATGAAACTGAAGAAGCGCGGGCAGGGCGTTTGGAAGGCATTTCTGGTTGAAAGTCTGATTTTTATAGGACTTGGAGTGTTGATCCTTGTAAATCCATTTTCTGAAATCAGGATGACCGTGCAGATTTCAGGATGTATTTTTGTGGCGAACGGGGTGCTGGATATTATTTTTTATCTGATTCTGAAACACGGGCTGAAAAAAGAGATTCAGGATGGATCAGCTGGTGATGGAAAGAAAGAGGATAAAGTGACAGATGCTGATGTGGCTGTAAAAGATGCTGAAACACCGGACTCAGGTTTTGAACCTACGAAGAAGGTTGACACTGAGACAGTCGAATCTGGTGCTGAAAATACAGGTGCTCAGGAAGAGCAGACAGATCAGGAAGAGCAGGCGGATCAGGAAGAGCAGGCGGATCAGGAAGAACAGGCAAGTCAGAAGCCGGAAGAAGAGGAAATTCTGGAGGAATGGAAGGATTGAAGAGGAACATTGTGATCATGGATTTTTCTGGAATTTACCAGAATGAGCAGTTCTATGAGGGAGAGCAGATTTCCTGGATAGACCTGAGTGATATTTCAGGAACCAACTGCTATTGCGATGGAGATGCCCAGGCGCAGATTCTGGAACGAATGGAAAAATATCCGGTCTCCGGAATTTATTTTATGGATTCCGGAAATTATCATTATATGAGCAGAATCGGGGCTGGGCGGGTGAAAGAGCCCTTTAACCTGCTGGTATTTGACAATCATACAGACATGCAGCTTCCTGCTTTCGGAGGGCTTTTGTCCTGCGGGGGCTGGATTGCAAGTGCACTGGAAGAGGTGGAAAAGCTTCAGGAGGTCTGGCTGATCGGGCCGGATGAGGAAGCGTATGGGCAGGTGGAAGAACCCTTTAAGGACAGGGTACATTTTTTGTCCAGGGAGAGGCTGGCTGAGGCAAGGTCGCATATGGCTGAGAAAAAAGGTTCTGAGGAAGAATTGATCAGAAGCTTGGAAATTCCTGCCAATATACCGCTGTATGTTTCCATTGATAAGGATGTGCTCTGCCAGGAGGAAGCAGCCACTACCTGGAGCCAGGGGGATATGACTTTAGAAGAGATGCTGAAAGTACTTCTGGCATTGTGCTCTCATTTTGAAAAAGAGAATGGAAAAATCCTGCAGGTGGATATCTGCGGGGAATGTGATCCGGATAAGAGTATGGAAAGTCCTAAAAATGATCATGCAAACAAGGAACTTTTATGGTTCTGGAAAAAATGGTTTTGAGTGGAGAGAATAATTTATGAAAAATGAACTTCTGCGGATTGGTCCATTTACGATCTATGGGTACGGACTGATGATCGCCATTGGAATTCTGGCAGCTTATTTTACCGGAGAATACAGGGCGAAAAAGCGGAAACTGCCCTATGAACACGTTTTTTATCTGGTGGTATGGTGCGTAGTTGGAGGATTCCTGGGCGCCAAGATTCTGTATTGGATTACAGAATGGAAAAGCATCCTGGAGAATCCTGGGTTCCTGGGTGCTACTCTGACCGATGGCTTTGTGGTATTTGGTGGAATTGTTGGTGGAATTTTCACGGCGTATGTATATTGCAGGGTGAAAAAACTGGATTTTCTGAAGTTTTTTGATACGTTAATGCCTTCTGTAGCGCTTGCACAGGGATTTGGAAGAATTGGGTGCCTGCTGGCAGGATGCTGTTACGGAAAAGAAACGTCCGGTGCTTTTTCCATTACGTTTCATACGTCTGCTTTTGCACCAAATGGGGTGGCGCTGGTTCCTACGCAGATTTATTCCAGTATTCTTGACTTTCTTCATTATGGTTTGCTGCTCCTGATTTTGAGAAGCCAGAAAAAAGATGGAGAGACAGCGGCGGCGTATCTGATTTTTTATAGTGCAGGAAGATTTGTGCTGGAGTTTTTCCGCGGAGATCTGGCAAGAGGAAGTGTGGGAGTACTTTCTACGTCGCAGTTTATTTCGGTCTTTACATTTTTTGCAGGAATTGTGCTGCTGGTACAGAGGAAACACGCTCTAGAGCGTGTTTGAAAAAGGCTTTCTGCAAGATGTGCGTCACAATTTGTGGGAGATTTTGCCCGGATGAGGGCGTCGTAGCGGGCTACGACAACCGAATTCGGGTGAAATATACCGCAAAGTGGGGCGTGCAGATTGCAGGAATGATTTTTCAAACAGGCTTTAAGTCATTGAAATGAAAAATAAAGCATACTCTTAAATGAAAAAGCTTTAAGGGGCAGTTATGGGAAATAAAGACGCGGGCAATTTGAGTATGCAGGAGTCAGTTTCACCGGCACAGAACGAGATGTATGCGGATTTTATTGTAAAATATATGGACGATTTTCAGGAAGACCTGGGCGATGTCCCAGGTTTTAGTTTTCAGAAAATAAACGGAATTTACGGGGTAGTTTATGCACCCTTGACAGAAATTGGAAGGTGGAATATCAATACGTATTCCTACAGTTCTATTCCAAAATGTTATACGCATATGGATCTTGGAGGCCTTAGTGCTTCCGGAATTACCCGGCTTCAGGAACATCCCTACCTTCAGCTGAAAGGAAGCGGAACAGCTGTTGCGGTTGTGAATTCCGGAATTGACTATCGGAATCCGGTTTTTCAGAACGAAATGGGCAGCAGAATCCTTTGCATCTGGGACCAGACCTTAGAGGGAGATGGGAAAGAAGTGCCTTATGGTCGTGTCTTCTGGAAAAAGGATATTGATCAGGCACTGGCTTCCGGAAATCCTCTGGAAATTGTGCCCTCTGTGGATACGGATGGCCATGGAACCAGAATGGCTGCTATTGCGGCTGGAAATTATTTTCCTGAGGAGAATTTTTCTGGAGCCGCACCAGAAGCCATACTGATCATTGTGAAAGTGAAGCCTGCGAAAAAATATCTCCGGGAGTTCTATCTTTTCCCTGCAGAAGCGGAGCTTTTCCAGGAAAATGACATTATGATGGGAATGGATTTTGCAGTGCGAATTGCGAATGACAGAAGAATGCCTCTTTCTCTGTGCCTTGGAATTGGCAGCAGCCAGGGAGCACATATCGGGAAAAATCCACTGAGTCTTTATGTGGATTATATTTCCCAGTATTCGCTGATTTCAGTTTCTGTTGCAGCTGGAAATGAGGGAGCGGCAAGACATCATTACGCAGGCCGCCTTACAGAGAGAGAAAACCAGGCATTGGCGGAGCTTCGCGTTGGAAACAAGGAGCCAGGATTTACCATGGAATTCTGGGGCGAGCCGCCAGAAATTTATAATCTTTCTTTGCAGTCTCCTACAGGGGAAATTCTGGATATCAGCGCTTCACTGGGGGCGGTGACGCAGGAATTATCTTTTGTCTTTGTGGAAACAAGGGTGAAGGTAAATTATGTTTCTATTGAGAGGCAGACCGGATATACGCTGGTATATTTTCAATTTATCCAGCCGGTACCTGGAATCTGGCGTATTTTTGTTAGAGGAAGAGATGGGCAGAATGTAGGATTTCATATGTGGCTGCCGGTTCAGGGGCTGATTTCGGAGGAAACCTATTTTCTGGAACCATCGCCTTATAATACAGTGACGGCACCTGGAGATTCACTGGAGAGTATTACCGTGACTGCTTACCAGTATCGTGACAACAGCCTGTATGTCCAGGCAAGCAGAGGCTTTATGCCGGATGGAAATGTAGTTCCACAGGTAGCAGCCCCAGGTGTCCAGATCCGGATACCCCTGTTAAACGGTCTTTACGGAAATGCCTCCGGCACCAGCCTTTCTGCCGCTCAGACTGCCGGTGCGGCTGCACTTTTGTTCGAATGGGCGGTGATACGTGGGAATCAACCCTATTTTACCGGCTCGAGCGTGAAAAATTATATTACACGAGGTGCGGAGCGTGAAGAACGGATGCAGTATCCCAATCGGGACTGGGGATTCGGGAGAATGGATCTTTATCATACATTTGAGTTATTGGCGTGATAAAAATCCTTGATAAAACTTGACACAAAATATTGATTCTTTGTATAATAAACCCATAAAATACGGTGAAAACCTTACGAAGAATGTTTTATCAGAGTAATTGATAGACATAAGAGAAAAGCTGTGAAAATAATCCGATTTAAAAGGAGAAGAATATGAGCCTGAAGATTGAAAAGAAAAATGAAGGAACAAAAGATACTGTAATGCTGTCAGGAAGACTGGACACAACCACAGCTCCTGAATTGGATGTTTTTGCAGAGAAGGAACTGGCAGATACACAGGAACTGGTGCTTGACTTTGCAGATCTTGAGTACATTTCATCTGCTGGTCTGCGTGTGCTTTTGAAATTGCAGAAGGTTATGAATAAAAAAGGAAATATGAAACTGATCCATGTGGGAGATGTTGTAAAGGAAGTCTTTGAGATTACAGGGTTTACGGATATTTTAACAATAGAGTGACACGCGCTGCAGGTCTGGCAGGTTTTAGGAGTGGTCAGAGAACTTACCATGTGAGGAACCGGTTCAGCGCGCATTTAATAAAGGAATTCTGTATTTTGTGCAGGATTCTTTTTTACATAGTGCAGGAAAAAAGGTATGGTTACCAGGCGGGATGGCAACAGAAGCCTTGGTAGCGTATGGGAAAGGAGCTGTGAAATTTGAAAAGTATTACAGTGGAAGCAAAGATAGAGAATGTGGATAAAGTTACGGAATTTGTAAATGAAGTGCTGGAAGAAAAGGAATGTCCGTTGAAGGTTCAGATGCAGCTGGATGTTGCCATAGATGAGATATTTGGAAATATTGCTTATTATGCTTATGGGAAGGGCAGCGGAAATGCCACAATACAAATTGAAATGGAAGATAATCCGCCGAAAATCACATTGATTTTCATAGACCAGGGAATCCCTTATAATCCACTGGAAAACAAAGATCCGGACATTACACTGGACATTGAAGACAGAGAGATTGGCGGACTTGGAATTTTCCTGGTGAAGAAAACCATGGATGAGCTTTCTTATGAATATGTTGACGGACAGAATATTTTAACCATGAAAAAAGAACTGGCATAAGATAAAAAAACGAAACAGATAAATGTTTACAAAAAAAGGATGACTTTTTTGTGAATATTATATCCAAATATTTTGAGCTAACCTAATTGTTTTTGTACGCCTTATTTGGTATACTGTATAAAACAAAAGAAAGCAGGAAAATATTATGAAGAGAGGCAGTATTTTTGAAACGGATGGTATCCCGCGGATACAGGAAGCCCTTCCTCTTGCGTTGCAGCATGTTGTTGCAATGATCGTGGGATGTGTCACCCCTGCCATTATTGTGGCAGGCGCAGCAGGGCTTGAGAATAAGGATCAGGTCATTCTTATTCAGGCAGCTCTGGTAGTTGCTGCGTTGTCTACCTTGCTCCAGCTTTTTCCCATTGGGAAGAAGTACAGGATTGGTTCAGGACTTCCCATCATTATGGGTGTCAGCTTCGCATATGTACCAAGTATGCAGGCCATTGCGGACGGGTACGGAATCGACACCATTTTGGGAGCCCAGATTGTAGGCGGTGTTGTTGCCGTTATCATGGGAATTATGGTAAAAAAGATCAGGGTATTTTTCCCACCTCTGATCACAGGAACAGTGGTATTTACCATCGGACTTTCCCTGTATCCCACTGCGATCAACTACATGGCTGGTGGAACCTCTAATCCGGATTATGGCTCCTGGCAGAACTGGCTGGTGGCTTTCTTTACCCTTGCAGTGGTAACGGTCCTGAACCACTTTGGAAAAGGAATCTGGAAGCTTTCTTCTATTCTGATTGGTATGCTGGCCGGATATGTGGTATCCATTCCATTCGGAATGGTGGATCTTTCAAGCGTGGGTAAGGCAAGTGTGTTCCAGGTACCACAGCCGTTGCACTTCGGAGTGCATTTTGAGATTTCTGCATGTGTAGCCATCGGACTGCTTTTTGCAATTAACTCGATTCAGGCAATTGGTGACTACTCTGCAACTACCATCGGTGCTATGAACCGGACTCCCAAGGATTCAGAGCTTCAGGGTGGTATTGTAGCTTATGGTATTACCAATATTCTTGGAGCCCTGTTCGGAGGACTTCCAACTGCAACATACAGCCAGAACGTTGGTATTGTTACCACGACCAAGGTTATCAACCGCTGGGTTCTGGGACTGGCAGCTGCGTTCCTTGGAATTGCCGGATTTGTGCCGAAATTTTCAGCACTTCTGACCACGATTCCCCAGTGCGTATTGGGTGGTGCCACAGTTTCCGTATTTGCATCTATTGCTATGACAGGTATGAAGCTGGTGGCTTCTGCAGAGATGGATTACCGTAATTCCTCCATTGTAGGTCTGGCTGCAGCACTTGGTGTGGGCGTTTCCCAGGCAAATGCAGCACTTGCTACACTTCCTGCATGGGTGACTACCATTTTCGGAAAATCTCCGGTTGTGCTGGCAACGATCATAGCAGTCTGTCTGAACCTGATCCTGCCCAAGTCAAGGGATGAGGAGAAAGAAGAGAAAATTTATGACAGCCAGGTTCAGGAGAAACTGGAAGAAGATCATAAGATGTTTGGAAATGATCAGGAATAAGGCAGAAGAAATCATGGATTTTTGCTGATTGTGTGAAAAATAAAAAAAGTAAGAACTCCTTTGTTCTGTAAGATCAGTTAGAGCCTTTTTTAAACACGCTCTAACTGATCTTATAGAGAAAGGAGTTCTTTTCTTTTTCGTGAGCCACAAGAAAAACATGTAGAATATGTTTTGCCCTGTTTAAATCATGATACCGTATAGGGAGATTCTCTGCAGGGTTTGAACTCAGAACGGCGAGGTTATTTTGTTACTGTCCACTGGTAACGTTATTTTCTGTATACGCAGACCGGAAGTCCGTCTTCGCCCATAGGCAGTTCTACATTTCCCTGAATCAGCGGACGTGCATAATGGATGAAATCCTCTGTCACGTCAGAACCGTCCTGGCTGATCCAGGAAAGGGGAACGGTTTTCTCCTCATTACAGATTTCATTGACATCCTCAAGTCCACATCTCATCTGGTAAACGCCCTTAGAGGTCTCCTGACGGATGAAAGATACCATTTTCCCAGTTTCGCCTTTCAGCGCAGCCTGAACGCCGAAAATACCGGCTGTAATGGCCTCCTGGCGATCCGTGTCAGAGAGCATGGAGGCACTGCAACGCTGGCTTACATTCAGTTCAATGGAGCGGGCTTTCACGCCAAGTCGGCTTCGCACCAGGTTTTCCAGATATTTGCCGCAGCCTGCCAGCATTTTATGACCAAAAGTATCGGTGCCTACAAAATTGTCATATTCGCAGATAAAAGTTCCCTTATTATCATGAATGCCTTCGGAAACGCAGACAACAACATTACAGTTTTTTTCGAAGCAGGCTTCTGTTTTTTTCAAAAATTCTTCTGTATCGAAGGCTGTTTCAGGAAGATAAATAAGAAGCGGGTTATCGCCGGTATATTTGCGGGCGAGAGCGCTGGCTGCTGTGAGCCATCCGGCATGACGTCCCATGATTTCTACGATGGTCACGGATTTTTTCTCATAAACATTGGCATCCAGGGTGATTTCACGAACTGTGGAAGCCACATATCTGGCAGCACTGCCGAAGCCAGGAGTGTGGTCAGTATGCACAAGATCATTGTCAATGGTCTTCGGCTCTCCGATAATGCGGATGTCACTGCCAATCATGGCTGCGTAGCGGGAAAGCTTGCTCACAGTATCCATGGAATCGTTGCCGCCGATGTAGAAAAACCAGCCGATATTCATCTCCTCAAATTTGCGGAAAAGCTCTGGGTATACCGGATCTTCCAGAGATTCCGGAAGCTTATAGCGGCAGGAACCCAGGTAAGCGCCTGGGGTGTAGGTAAGATATTCCAGCTTTTCCCCGGGAAGTGCTTCTTCAAAGTCAAGGATGGTGCCCTTCAGAAACCCTTCAATACCGTTTATCATGCCGTAAACATGTCCGATTTCTTCCTGTTTTATGCCCTCAGAAACTACACCATAAAGGCTGCTGTTGATAACTGCAGTAGGTCCGCCGGATTGTCCGACGATCAAGTTCTTTTTTTCCATTTTAATGAAACCTCCTGTTGTTCTTAGCGCCTGTTTGAAAAAGGTTTTCTGCAAAATATACCGCAAATTGTGACGCACATCTTGCTGGAATGATTTTTCAAAAACACGCTTTGGTATTTTTATTATAACAGGAGAGAGCGTATGTGGCAAATGAGAAAAATACGATTGTGGGAAAAGGCAGGATGGATTATAATAAGAAGCAGGGAAACTGCAAGAAAGCTGGGATTATATATGGAAGAAGAGCGTGATATGCGGTATGAAAAATTCCAGACAACAGGACAGGAGCGGATTCGGCTTGCCTGCGCTTTGGAAGGATTTTTTTTAACAAATGAGTGCGAAGAAGAGAAAAAAACTGCCTATGGCCAGTATCTGAAGCGAAGAATCCGTCCTGCTATGGAAGCTTTGATCCGGGAAGAGAACGTGGGAAAAATGGAGCTCTTGGAGAGTTTTGGCTGGTTTGGAGCAGAAGAACTGGAGAATTTTATCTGTACTGCCAGAAGAGAGCGAAAGCTGGAGAGCCTGGTGTGGCTGATGAGGTTAAAGGATCAGAAATACGGATATAAAGAGAAAAAATTTGACCTTTAGCAGGAAAGAAAGCGAAACTATGCAGGACAATAAAGAAAGAAAAATGTCTGAAAATACAGGCAGTTTCATAAAGAAAAAAAGGCAATACCAGGAAATGGGAATGAAAATCCTGCATACCTGCAGGAGTGAAATCTGTGCAAGATTTCCATTTTTTTCTTATGCATCAGCAGCCCTTTCGGCGGTTGTGGAGACAAAAATGTTTCCGAACAGCATGGAAAATGAGAACTCTTCGCAGTCCTGGATCCATGGAATTGGAACTGACGGTGAGAGGATAATAGCAGACCCTGTATTCCTGATCTATATCTGGGCAGAGAAGCCGGAAAGGCTGAAAAGAGGCTGCCTGCATATGTTGTTTCACTGTCTTTATCAGCATCCTTTTTCTGATAAAAAGATGGAAGCAAGATTGTGGAATGTGGCCTGTGATCTGGCTGTGGAGCTTCTGATCTGGCAGAATATTCCGGAAAATTTATGGCAATATTCGTCAGAAGAACTGCAAAAAAGAAGACAGATTTTTAAATTTTTTAAAGGCAGAAATTGCTCTGCTCAGGTACTTTATCAGCTTCTGAAACAGGAAAAACTCCCTTTTAATATTGAAGAGCTGGAATCTCTTTTTTCCTTTGATGATCATTCCCTATGGAGTGTAAATCCATGGAAAAGGGAACAAAAACGGTGCAGGTGGGAAAAGATTCTTACATATACCACCCTTGGAAGGGAGCGGCAGAAGCATCGGATCGGAGCAAGTTCTGGAAATAAAGAAGAGGAACTGGAGGAACTGTACAAAAGCCGATATGATTATCGGAAATTTCTCCGAAAATTTGCTTTTCCCAGGGAAGAAATCCAATTGGATGAGGATAGTTTTGATTATATTTTTTATAATTTTGGAATGGAGCAGTATGGAAATCTGCCGCTGATCGAGCCGTTGGAGTACAAAGAAGTGAATCGTCTGGAGGAATTGGTGATCGCCATTGATACCTCTGGTTCCTGTTCCAGAGAGATGGTCCGGAGATTCCTTGGAGAGACCTACCAGATCCTCAGCACCCGGGAGAATTTTTTTAAGAAAATGAAAGTATATATTGTCCAATGTGACTGTTGTATTCAGTGGTACCAGGTGCTCCATTCAGAGGAAGAATGGAAAGAATATATGCAGAAGATAACCATACAGGGACGGGGCGGAACCGATTTCAGGCCTGTTTTTGAACTGATCAGAAAGGAACAGGAGAAGCGGGAATTGCAGAATCTGAAGGCTTTGATCTATTTTACTGACGGAGATGGGATTTATCCGAGACAGAAACCGGATTATGAAACGGCCTTTGTATTTGTGAAAAAGACGGAAAATATGAGACTTGTGCCGGACTGGGCTTATAAACTGGTTATCGGCGAAAGGATAAAAATATGAATATCAAAGACGCAAAAAATGAGATTATCCATACCCTTGCTGCTTATCTGAAAAAGGACGGGAATGGAGCTTATACCTATCCTTTGGTACGGCAGCGCCCAATCCTTCTGATTGGTCCGCCGGGAATCGGGAAAACTGCTGTTATGGAGCAGGTTGCAGCCGAATGCAGAGTGGGCCTTGTGGCTTACACCATCACGCATCATACTCGTCAGAGCGCAGTGGGACTTCCCAAAATTGTGACCAGGAATTACGGTGGTATGGAAACTGATATAACAGAATACACCATGAGTGAAATTATTGCTTCTGTGTATGAGTACATGGAACAAACGGGAAAAAAGGAGGGAATCCTTTTTATAGATGAGATCAATTGCGTGTCAGAGACGTTGGCCCCGGCTATGCTGCAGTTTTTGCAGAACAAGACCTTTGGAACCCATAAGGTACCGCAGGGATGGATTATTGTAGCTGCTGGCAATCCGTCTGCATACAACAAATCTGTCCGGGAATTTGACATTGTTACGCTGGATCGTGTAAGAAAGATTTCTATACAGGCAGATACAGATGTATGGCTGGAATATGCAGGGGAAAAGGGCATACATGGCGCAATTTTGTCCTATCTTTCCCTTAAAAAAGAGAATTTTTATATGGTGGAAAATACAG
>OLPW01001569.1_pt1 | contig 23056 bp, 20 predicted proteins | sample 1672161 | NCBI WGS metagenome assembly OLPW01 (sample SAMEA3136654, study PRJEB25190) | human gut metagenome
TTCGCTTGAATTACCAGTTGAAGATGAAAAAGTAATGTTTGGAAAACAGGAGGAAGTACTTAATGAATGCAAAATTAAAAGGTAATAAGAAAATTCTTGATAAGAAAAGATTAACAAATAGTTTTAAATATGCATTTACTGGAGTTGCTACTGCATATAAAACTGAGCAAAATCTACGTATCCATACAGTAATGGCAATTTTAGTAATAATATTTGGTTTCTTATTTAAAATAAGTAATTTAGAATGGTTTGTATGTTTAATTTTAATATTTCATTTATTAGAACTTATACAATATATACTAACATATTTATCATTTTAAAGTGAGAATATTTTGTTAAATATAAGTAAAAGAACCATAATGTCATTATAGAAGAAAAATAACACAAAATAAGACAAAAAAGTTAAACAAAAAATAAATTAAAAAATATAAAGTTTTTTAAAAAAAGTTAGATAAATCTGTTATGGATTAAATGGGATAAAATATAAAAAACTTTCGTTTAATATATAACAAAACAAAATAGATGCAAATATGAAAGCATCGTATAGAAAACAAGGAGATACGGATATGAAGAAATTGTACAAAAAAATAGGAGTTATACTAGCATTAACAATAGTAATTGGTTTGATTCCGGCTCAGGGTGTTAATGCGGCAAAAGCAAAGAGTAATGTAACTTATTCTATTAAGAAGGGAACATTGGTTATTAAAGGAAAAGGAAAAATGCCGGCTAAAATGACCTTCAAAAATAACAAAAAAATTAAGAAGGTTGTAATAAGAAAGGGTGTGACATCAGTATCAGATAAAGCATTCTACAAATGTAAAAATCTGAAGAAGGTTACTATTTCAGGTACAGTAACAAAAATCGGAAAGTATAGTTTTTACGGAACAAAAATAAAGAATATAACTATACCTGAAAAGGTTGGAAAAATCGGTCAGAATGCTTTAGGAAAATGTAAAAAATTAAAGACAATAACAATGCCGGGAAATCTTAAAGTGATGTTAGATTCTAATGAAGATTATTCAGCAGCAGTATTAATGTCAGGCTCAAATGTTAAAACAGTAAAGTTTAATACAGCTTTTGAACCGGCAATGGCAAGCTATTGTGAAGCGGAAAATCTTCAGGTGATGGCAAAAGATAAAAAATATAAATCAATAAATGGAATGGTTTATACAAAGGACGGAAAAAAACTTGTAAGAGTTCCAATGAATCGAAAAACAGTTAATGTTAATGACGGATGTGAAGAAATTTGCTTATCAGCATTACTTTATGAGAAAAAAATTCCGGATGATTTTCCACAGACCTGCGGTGATTTTTCAGAGATTACAATACCAAAATCAGTAACAAAAATAAATGATACTGAATATACTACAAGTCAGGTGTACTATAGCTGGAACGGAAAGAAGTACACTAAGACAAAGGTTAAAGGAGTATATGAATATATCCCTAATAACGAAAATTATAACCTGAAGATTACAATAAAGGATGGAAATGAAAACAACATTAGTATTTTGAATAAATACTTTAAAAAAGCAAACATAATTAAATAAAATATTTTAAGAATAGAGAAGCTGTTTCATGTAAAGTGGGCAGCTTCTTTTGGCTAAAAATATTAGCGTGATCTTTGAAATAAAAAGTTAAAAAAATGGCATAATCTCCGATATAAAGTTAAAAAATGTTGGCTTAATATTTGATGAAAAAATTATAAAAAATTTAGGCTAAGAGTTGTTGATTTTTGAATATAAGTATGTTATTCTAATTACAGAACAAACGTTCGAAAAAACATAAAGAAGGAGACAGGCTATGGAGATTACACAGAATATGACTATTTCAGAGAAGTTAAAGATATTGACTGATGCGGCTAAGTATGACGTAGCCTGTACAAGCAGTGGAGTTGACAGGGGCAATAAAGGGCAGGGCATTGGAGATACTCATGCTTGCGGAATCTGTCATACTTTTTCGGCAGATGGAAGATGTGTTTCATTGCTTAAAATATTATTTACAAACGAGTGCATTTTTGACTGTAAGTATTGCATTAACAGGAAGTCCAATGACGTACCTAGAGCTTCATTTACGCCGGATGAGGTTTGCAGGCTTACCATTGAATTTTACAGAAGAAATTATATAGAGGGATTGTTTTTAAGTTCGGGCATTTTAAAGAATCCGGACTATACAATGGGACTTATTTACGAAACTGTTTGGAAGCTGCGTAATGAATATAAGTTTTTTGGATATATTCACGTCAAGGCTATTCCGGGGGCTTCTGAAGATATTATTGAGAAGGTTGGGTTTGTGGCTGACAGAATGAGCGTTAATTTGGAGCTTCCAACTAAGGAAGGTTTACAGCAACTTGCACCTAATAAGAATTATACTAATATTTTGAAACCAATGAAGCAGATTCAGATGGGTTCAGGCAGACTGATTTCAGATGGTAAGGAAGGATATCAGATTGTAACAAGAACCGGGCTGAAGAATAATTCTAAGTTTGTTCCGGCAGGGCAGAGCACACAGATGATTATAGGAGCCACGCCTGAAACGGACTATCAGCTTATGTCAGTTACGGAGACTATGTATAAACAGTTTAATTTAAAAAGAGTGTTTTATTCGGCTTTTGTGGATGTGAATCATAATATTGATTCACCTGCATTAATAGGACCTAACCCTATGCTTAGAGAACATAGACTTTATCAGGCAGACTGGCTTTTGAGATATTATGGCTTTGCTGTTAAGGAATTGCTTAACAAGGAACATCCTAATTTTAATGTGGCTTTGGATCCTAAATGTGATTGGGCAGTTAATCATTTGGATAAGTTTCCTGTGGAAGTTATGAGAGCAGATTATTATACCTTATTAAGGGTGCCGGGAATTGGAGTAAAGTCGGCAAGAAGAATAACTGCGGCAAGACGTTATGGAATGCTTGATTTTAACAGCTTAAAGAAGATGGGCGTAGTTCTTAAAAGGGCAGCATATTTTATAACCTGTGGTGGAAAGACTATGATTCCATTGTCAATGAATCAGGATGCCTTGGCAAGAACATTGGCAGATACTGACAGAAAACAGGTTTATGCCATTGAGAATGATACAACTTATAAGCAGATGACACTTATGGATTTGGGATTGAAACAGTAGGCTTAGGATAAACGGAGAGTAATATGAATGTTACGTTAGTTTGTGAAGACAATATAGAAGGAATAATGACAGCAATTTATGACGGGTGGGTGTACATGAATAAGGGATATTCTGTTAACATCCATCCGGGCAGTGATTATGCACCAACCTTTTTTTCTAAATTTATTAATATTGAAACTGACAATTCTAAGGCTGAAAGGGTTATTCGCTCAATAAAGATTAAGATTTCAGAAGAGGCATATATTGCAGTTTTTAGAACGTGTATGAATTTTGCAGAGGATAAGGGGGATGCGGTTTTTGAATTTCTGAGATATGGTTACAGATACGGTGCAAGAGTTATGAAGATGCTTCACGTTCCGGCAGTTATGAGAGTAATGGAACTTAGTAGAAAGACTTCCAACGAGGCACATTCATTTATAGAATTTATCAGATTTGAAGAGCTAAAAGGAAATGTTTTATATAGCAGAATTGAGCCTAAGTGTGATGTACTGTCACAGGTGTATGCACATTTTCAAAATAGGTTTCCTAATGAGAACTGGATTATATATGACCAGAGAAGAATAAAGGCAGCAGTTCATCAGAAAGGTATGGCAACTGTTTTGGTTGAAGGACAGAACATGGATCAGTTAGTGAGGAGCGTTCGAAAAGATGATGAATACGAGGATTTGTGGAAGATATTTTTTAATACCATAGCAATAAAGGAAAGATATAATCCTAAGTGCCAGTGTACGCATTTGCCTAAGTGGTATAGAAAGAATATGCTAGAGCATGAATAGCTGGAAATGTGCGGAAATATGAAAAATATAATATGTACTTTATTTTCAATCGGTGTTATACTAACGGAGTGAAATTAATGTAGTATGCTGGGTCGAGCATTATTTCATAAAAATACAAATAATAGAAAAACTATTCAGGAGGAATTCATGAGTAAAGTTAAGAGAGTTTATGTAGAGAAAAAACAGCCTTTTGCTGTTACTGCAAAGGAACTTACAGAAGATATTAAGGGATATCTTGAAATTGATGCATTAAAGGATGTAAGAGTGCTTGTAAGATATGACGTTGAAAACATCTCAGATGAAACTTACAACAGAGCATTAACATCAGTATTTTCAGAACCACCGGTAGATAATGTATATGAGGAAACATTCCCATATGATGCGGATAATTCTAAGGTTTTCAGTGTGGAATTTTTGCCGGGACAGTTTGATCAGAGAGCTGATTCAGCAGTTCAGTGTGTTAAGTTTTTAAATGAAGATGAAGAGCCTGTTATTAAGACAGCAACTACTTATGTTTTAGAAGGCAATATATCTGATGAAGAGTTTGAACAGATTAAGAATTACTGCATTAACCCTGTAGATTCAAGAGAAACAGGATTGGAGAAACCTGAAACATTAGTTACAGAGTTTGAAGAGCCTGCAGATGTTATTATTTTCGATGGCTTTAAGGATATGGCTGAAGAACCTTTAAAGGAATTATATGATTCTCTTGGATTGGCTATGACTTTTAAGGATTTCTTACACATTCAGAATTACTATAAGAATGAAGAAAACAGAGACCCATCAATGACTGAAATCAGAGTATTAGATACTTATTGGTCAGATCATTGTCGTCATACTACATTTAATACGGAATTAACAGACGTTACTTTTGATGACGGATATTTTAAAGAACCTATTGAAAAATCATATCAGGAATATCTTGACACAAGAAAGGACGTTTTTGGAGAAAGAAAAGACAAGTTTGTATGTCTTATGGACCTTGCTCTTATTGCAATGCGTAAGCTTAAGAAGGAAGGCAAACTTGATGATCAGGAGAAGTCAGACGAAATTAATGCATGTAGTATTGTAGTTCCTGTAGAAGTAGATGGAAAAACAGAAGAATGGTTAGTAAACTTTAAGAATGAAACACATAACCATCCTACAGAAATCGAGCCTTTCGGTGGTGCTGCAACATGTCTTGGTGGAGCTATCAGAGATCCACTATCAGGACGTACTTATGTATATCAGGCTATGCGTGTTACAGGTGCAGCAGATCCTACTAAATCAATGTCAGAAACTCTTCCGGGTAAGTTACCACAGAAGAAACTTGTTCAGGGAGCAGCTAACGGATATAGCTCATATGGTAACCAGATTGGTTTGGCTACAGGTTTAGTTAAAGAGATTTATCATCCTGATTATGTTGCAAAGAGAATGGAAATCGGAGCAGTTATGGGTGCAGCACCAAGACGTGCAGTACAGAGACTTAACTCGGATCCGGGAGATATTATTATATTATTAGGTGGCCGTACAGGTCGTGACGGTTGTGGTGGAGCTACAGGTTCATCAAAGATTCATACAGAAGAATCTATTGAAACTTGTGGTGCAGAAGTTCAGAAAGGTAATGCACCTACAGAACGTAAATTGCAGCGTTTATTTAGAAGAGAAGAAGTTAGCCACATTATTAAGAAGTGTAATGACTTTGGTGCCGGCGGTGTTTCAGTTGCTATTGGTGAATTGGCAGACGGATTACACATTAACTTAGACAAGGTTCCAAAGAAGTATGCAGGTCTTGACGGAACAGAAATTGCTATTTCAGAATCACAGGAAAGAATGGCAGTTGTTGTTGATAAGAGTGACGTTGATCAGTTTTTAAAATATGCTAACGAAGAGAACCTTGAAGCTACAGTAGTAGCAGAAGTTACAGAAGAACCACGTTTAGTATTAGAATGGAGAGGTAAAGAAATCGTTAACCTTTCAAGAGCCTTCCTTGATACAAACGGTGCACATCAGGAAACAACAGTTGAAGTTGACATGCCTGATGAAAACAAGAACTTCTTCAACAAACAGCCTGTTAACAATGTAAAACAGAAATGGTTAGAAACATTGTCAGATTTAAATGTTTGCTCACAGAAGGGATTAGTTGAAAAGTTTGACGGTTCTATTGGAGCAGGTTCAGTATTTATGCCATTTGGTGGAAAATATCAGATGACAGAAACACAGACTATGGTAGCTAAGCTTCCTGTATTAAAGGGAGATTGCGATACAGTAACAATGATGTCATATGGATTTGATCCATATCTTTCAAGTTGGAGCCCATACCATGGAGCAATGTATGCAGTAGTTGACTCAATTGCTAAGATTGTTGCAACAGGTGGTGATTACAAGAAAGTACGTATGACATATCAGGAATACTTTAGAAGAATGACTGAAGATCCACGTCGTTGGAGCCAGCCATTTGCAGCACTTCTTGGTTCATTTGATGCACAGATGGGATTTGGTCTTCCATCAATTGGCGGTAAGGATAGTATGTCAGGAACATTTAATGATATTGATGTACCACCAACACTTGTATCATTTGCAGTAGATGTAGCTAAAGAAAAAGATATTATTACTCCTGAATTTAAGGCAGCAGGCAATAAGATTGTTAAGTTTGAAATTAGCAAGGATCAGTATGACAAGCCTGTATATGATGAAATCATGAAGCTATATGATGAAATTCATGAAATGATTCAGAATGGAGTTATTATTTCAGCATATGCTGTTGAAGGAAAGGGTGTTATCCCAGCCGTAAGTAAGATGGCATTTGGTAATAAGATTGGTGTAAGCATTAGTGGAAGAATCCCTGGAGCAGATTTATTTGCACCTGGATTTGGTGATATTATCGCTGAAGTACCTGCAGACAGACTTGACGATATTACATCAAGCTATGTTCTTATCGGTGAAACAAATGATAAGGAAGTATTTGAATATGGTTATGATTCAATTCCTATGGATGAAGCAATTAAGGTTTGGGAGAAACCATTAGAAAAGGTATTCCCAACAAGAAGCCATAAGGATACATCATTACTTGATACACCAATTTATGATAAGGGCAGCGTATATGTTTGCAAGAACAAAGTTGCAAAACCTACAGTATTTATCCCTGTATTCCCAGGTACAAACTGTGAATATGATAGCGCTAAGGCTTTTGAAAAAGCTGGTGCAAATGTTATTACTAAGGTATTCAAGAACTTAACACCTGAAGACATTAGAGACTCAGTTAAGATTTTTGAAGAAAGCATTGCACAGTCACAGATTATTATGTTCCCAGGTGGATTTAGTGCAGGTGATGAACCTGATGGTTCAGCTAAATTCTTCGCAACAGCATTTAGAAATGCTAAGATTGAAGAAGCAGTTCACAAACTATTAAATGAAAGAGATGGACTTGCACTTGGTATTTGTAATGGTTTCCAGGCATTAATCAAGTTAGGATTAGTACCAAACGGCAAGATTACAGGACAGGATGTAAATGCACCAACTTTAACATATAATACGATTAACCGTCATATCTCAAAGATGGTTTATACAAAGGTTGTATCAAACAAGTCACCTTGGTTACAGAATGCAGAACTTGGTGGAGTTTATGTAAACCCAGCATCACACGGAGAAGGAAGATTTGTAGCACCTGAAGAATGCATTAAGGAATTATTTGCAAACGGTCAGGTTGCAACACAGTATGTAAACCAGCAGGGACAGCCTACAATGGATGAAGAATGGAACGTAAACGGTTCATACTATGCTATTGAAGGTATTACAAGTCCTGACGGCAGATGCTTTGGTAAGATGGCTCATATCGAAAGAAAGGGTCGTTCAGTAGCAACAAATATCTACGGAGAACAGGATCTTAAGGTATTTGAATCAGGTGTAAACTACTTTAAATAATAAGTAAAACATACAAGAACATAACAAGAAGCTTTCACAGGGATAGTGGTCTAACACTATCTCTGAAGGGCTTCTTGATTTAGTTTTGGAAAGGAGGAGCATATTGAGCTATTTAAAGAATCTAAAATGGGAAATGGTTTTGTATTCAATTCTTTCTATAGCAATAGGAGTTTTAATGTTTTTGTATCCAACTAAAACATTAAATGCTGTTTGTATAATACTTGCAGTAATGTTATTTGCTTTAGGAATAAGATACTTAATAGAATACAGAAAAAAGAATCTGATTAATGATTTTTATAGATATGAATTTGTGGCAGGAATTGCTTTAATATTACTTGGGATAGTAGTGCTTGCATGCATGAATCTAATACTTTCAATTATTACTTATGTAATTGCATTAATAATAATAGTCAGTGGACTTATGAAAATAGAGAATGCGTTAGACCTTAGAAGAATGGGATGTCATTGGATACCATTACTTGTATTTGCCATTATATGTATAATACTTGGCATATCAGTTTTAACAATGCCAATGAATCACAATGACGATGGCACAAGAACAGCCGGAGATTTCTTAATCCAGTGTTCAGGAGCAATATTTGCGGTAACTGGATTGATTGATTTAATCACAACATTATCTGTTTCAGGAAAGATAAAGAAATGGATAGATTCACAGATGAACTAAATATATAAGAAAAGCCCTATGGATTTAGAGTGAACAACTTTGAAATCTGTAGGGCTTTTCTTGTATGAGGGGAGATTGAATTATCGGGGAAATTATCGGGGAAATTATCGGGGAAAATTGCTAATAAATGCGTTGTGTACCCCGATATTTCAAAAGTTGCTATTTTTGGGGTATGTTTACCCAAATTATTTATCAAACAATACAACATATTATTTGAGCTTGCAGCAAAAATACCCCGATATATGAAATATCTTGTTTTTCGGGGTACGCACACTAAAATCATTATCAAAATTACGCAACAAATAGTTTGAACCCACGACGAATGTACCCCAATATTTCAAATATTTCTAATATCGGGGTACAGACATCTAGATTTGCTCCATGCAACACTAGACTAAAATCAATTTGTTACATATTGACTTGCTATAACAAAAAAATAGGAGCATAACCAACAAATGGTATGCTCCTAAATCTTATTTCAAATTATATTTCAGTCTTATTTCAAGAATCAATTCTTAACTTATTTCAATGTTTCGTATTTCTGGATAACTCCAATTCCTATTGCATGTGGTCCTGTATGAACTGCTGTAATAACACCGATTTCTACATTAGTGTCACCGTTGAGTTTGACACCAAGTCCGGCTTCAACTTCATCCTTGAATGCTACGCCTTCTATGGCATCATAGCCATATCCGATTGAAACAACGAAGTTGTCTTTACCGTTTTCTGTTAAATATTTGTCAGCAATCTGGATAATGTTCTTTTTAAGCTTGCCACGGTTTCTTCCTACACCACCAAGATTTACTTCACCATCTTTCAAGATAATGATAGGTTTGATTCCAAGCTTTCCTGTGGCTGAAATTGCCATTTTTCCAATTCGACCGCCGATTCTTAAGTAATCAAGTGAACCTACAGTGAAGAAAATACGTGCTGTGCCCATAAGTTTCTTAGTGTTTTCAATCATTGTATCAAATGGAATGCCGTCGTTTTGCATTCTTACAACTTGGTCAATTATAAGAGCCTGACTGACTGTGTCCTGCTGTGAATCTAATACAACAATCTTTGCATCAGGATAATCTTCTTCAACAACATCCTTAGCCATTGAAGCAGAATTATATGAACCACTTAGATGAATTGAGATTGTAAAACATACAACAGGAATGTTCTGTTCTGCATACTTTCTAAAAACTGTCTCAAAACTTTCAACACTTGGAAGAGAAGTCTTTGGAAAAATATCAGGATTCTCAACCATTGTAGTATAAAAGTCTTTTCTATTAATTTCTGTTTTGTCCTTTAAATATGTTTCTCCATCAAGAGAAGCAGTAAGAGGGACAATTTCTATATTGTGTTTTTTAACATAAAGCTCTGTTAAATCACAGGCACTATCACTAATAATCTGGTACATAAAATCAAGTCCTTTCCGATAAATACTCTATATCCTATGTTTAGAGTGTATCATAAAAGTAATAATATTAAAACAAAAATACAACAGAAAAGAGATATAGTAGTATATATAAACAATAAAAATAAAATGTAAGCAAAAATATGCAAAAATTTAAAGTTACAATTATTTGAAATCATAACTTTAAATTAGTACATTAATATAAAAAATAGTGATTTTATTTAAAAAAATATATTTTGCATTTAGAATAAATAAATTATAATGTTTCGTATTTTCTAATTACACCAAGACCTATAGGGTAAGGTCCTGTATGTACAGCTGAAACAATACCGATTGCAACATTAGTTTCAGAATCAAGCTTTACATCAAGAGTCGATTCAACTTCCTTCATAAATTCAAAGCCTTCTTCTTTATCATAACCATAACCTACAGATACAATAAAATTATCTTTGTTATTTTCGTCTAAATACTTCTTTGCAACCTGTAAAACACTGTTCTTAAGCTTATTGCGGTTTCTGCCAATTCCACCTAGACAAATATCGCCGTCTTTCATAATAATAACAGGTTTAACCCCAAGCTTGCCTGTTGCAGCTGTGGCAACCTTGCCAATACGACCACCCATCTTAAGATAATCAAGTGAACCTACTGTAAAGAAGATTCTGGCTGAGGCCATTAAAGCATCTAACTTAGACATAGCCTGTTCAAAAGAAAGACCATCTTCAAGCATTCTGACAAACTGGTCAATTAACAATGCCTGAGTTACAGTATTCTGTTTTGAGTCAATAACACAAATATTTGCGTCAGGGTAATCCTCTAACACTAAAGATTTGGCATTAATAGCAGAGTTATAAGAACCGCTAAAAAGAGTTGTTATGGTAAAACATACAACAGGAAAACCCTGTTCCACAAAGCTTCTAAAAACATCTGCATAGCTTTCCACGCTTGGAAGTGAAGTTTTTGGAAAAAGCTTAGGGTCATCAACCATCTTCTGATAACACTGGTCTCTTGTTATATCAACACCATCTCTATAATAAATTTCACCATCGAAAGAAACCGATAAAGGTACAATGGTAACATCATGTTTTTCTAAATATTCTTTTGACAAATCGCACGCGCTGTCACTTACAATTTTGTACATAGTTTTCTAAAACCTTTCTACGTAGTATTTAATACTACATAAGTATAACACTTATAGAATAATAATCAATAGATTTTGCGGTTTTACAAAAAAACATTTACAAATAGTTCACAATATTTAGGGTTGTATGGTAAAATATTATGTAAATGAAAACAAAAGGGAGTAAAAAGGTGGACACATTAAAAAAATTTACAAAATATGAAAAAGAAATACTTGAAGGTATTATTATAAGCATTGTAGGCGGATGGGCATTAACATCTATATTAAGAGGTGCCTATAAGCAGATTAGTAATATTCAGTTTCCGGCTGATGGAAATTTTACTAAGGCATTTATAATGACTATAATTTTTAGCATTATATTAGGAATTATATATTACAAAAACAAAAAGATTGCAGGAGGATTAATGTTTGTTTTTACATATATATTCCTATTGTTATGTGCTTTTATTGGATATTCAAATGATTGGATAACAAACGCTGGTAATCCAATAGGCGGACCATGTTATCAGGCAATACTTGCTTTTATAGCAGCTATCGCTTTTTTGTATGTTAAAGAAGACATTTATCAGTTTATATCAGAATTAAAAATAAAAAGAATACATACTAATATTATAGTTGCAATAATAGGTGTGTTATTGTTTGGATTTGTTGGAATAGTTACAGTATTAAGATATAAGTCATATCTTAATTCAACATTTGATTTTGGAATATTTACTCAGATGTATGAAAATATGAGACAGACAGGTTCTGTTGCAACAACCCTTGAGAGAAACAGACTTCTTTCTCATTTTGGTGTTCATTTTTCACCAATATATTATATTGCACTTCCTATATATTTTATTTTTCCAAGTCCGGTAACAGTACAGCTAATACAGGCATTAATGATAGCTTTGCCGGTTATACCAATAGTTCTTATTGCCAGGGAATACAGATTGTCTAATTGGATGACAGTAGGATTTACTTTACTTTATGCATTGTATCCGGCAACATCAGGCGGGGCAGTGTATGATATGCATGAGAACTGTTTTCTTACATTCTTTTTGCTGATGACAATATGGGCAGCAGAAAAGAAGAAAACATACATTATGATATTAATGATGCTTTTTGCATTTTTTGTGAAAGAGGACGCGGCAATATATGTATTGGTTCTTGGAACATTCTATTTGCTTTCAAGAAAAGACAAAAAAAGAGGACTAATATTAATGGTTTGCGCAGCGGTTTATTTCCTAATTGCAATTTCTGTGGTTAACAGCTATGGACTTGGAATTATGGATAACAGATTTAGCAATTTGTATTTTGATGCAGATGGAGGATTAAGCCAGGTATTCAAAAGCATTATTGCAAATCCAGGATATGTAATTGCACAGATGATTACAAATTCCAGCGCAGACAGTGTAGAAAAGATTGCTTATTTTATACTAATGTTTGGACCAATGGCAACTGTTATTTTTACAACGGGAAAGAAATATACAAGATATATATTACTTTCACCACTTATTATAATTAATATATTTACAACATATGTGTATATGCATGATATAAACTTCCAGTATAATTTTGGAGTTATTGCATTAATAATGTATCTTGCAATTATGAATATGGCTGATGTTAAAGCAGAAAAGGCAAAAACATACGTAAGCATAGCAGTGCTTTGTGCAGGAATAATGTTTGTAGGCAATCAGTTTCCTAAAATGCCTAATTATTACAAAACATATACAGAAAACAAATCAACCTATGAGAAAATAGACAAAGCATTAGAGATTGTTCCTACTAATGCTTCAGTTTGCGCATCAGGATTTTTTACACCACATTTGTTTAAAAATCTTGTAATGTATGATCAGAATCATTTAGAACAGCCTGTTTATACAGATTATCTTGTTGTTGATGAAAGATTTGACAACGAAAAAGAGAAATTTAATGAAGTTTTAAACTCAGGTAAATATGAGATTGCATATGAAGAAGCAGGATTAGTTAGCATATATAAGAAAAAGTAAAATAAGGCACGCCCTTTTTATTGAAAGGGGGGTGCTTTTTTGATATACTTTTAAATGGTTTATTGTATAGTTTTACAAATGTGACAGTAATACTGAATCATAGAAAGAGGTAAAAAGTGACAATATTAATAAAAAACGGACGAGTGATTAATCCGTCAGAAGACTTAGATAATGTAATGGACATTTATGTTGAGGATGGAGTTATTAAAGAGAAGGCAGAAACAATTGACAGACAGGCCGATAGTGTAATTGATGCAAAGGGCTGTTATGTAATGCCGGGATTAATTGATTTACATGTACATTTCAGAGATCCAGGACTTACATATAAGGAAGATATTGAAACAGGAAGCAAGGCTGCTGCAAAAGGAGGATTTACAACTGTTTGCTGTATGCCTAACACTAAACCGGTAGTAGATAATGTAGAAACAGTTAAGTACATTATTGAAAAAGGTGAAAAAACGGGACTTACCAATGTACTTCCTGTTGGTGCAGTTACAAAGAATATGGCAGGAGTTGAAATTACTGATGTGGAAGAGCTTAAAAAGGCAGGAATTTGTGCCATAAGCGAAGACGGCAAGTCAGTAATGAACTCAGGTGTTTATAGAAAAGCAATGAAGAATGCCGCAAAGGCTAATGTGCCGGTACTTGCTCATTGTGAGGACATTAATTTAGTTGAAGGCGGCGTTATTAACTTAGGAGACAAGTCAAGTGAGCTTGGAGTTAAGGGAATAAGCAATGCAGTTGAAGACGTTATTGCAATGCGTGATATTATGTTGGCTAAGGAAACAGGGGCAACATTACATTTGTGCCATTGCTCAACTAAGGATAGTGTTGAAATGGTTAAAAGAGCAAAGGAAGAAGGCATAAAAGTAACAGCAGAAGTTTGTCCACATCATTTTTCTATGTGTTCAGATGATATAACAAGTAACGACGGTAATTTTAAAATGAATCCACCTTTACGAGCAAGAGAGGATATGGAAGCTCTTATTAAAGGATTACAGGATGACATTATGGATGTTATTTCAACAGACCATGCCCCACATAGTGCAGAGGAAAAGGCTAAAGACTTAGAACATGCACCATTTGGAATAGTAGGCCTTGAAACATCAGTAGCATTAACAGTTACCAACTTAGTTAAGAAAGGATATTTAACTCCAATGCAGATGGCTGCCAAGATGAGTTACAATCCTGCGAAAGTTTTAGGCATTCCAAAGGGAACTTTAGATGAGGGCAAGATTGCGGACATTACAATTATTGATCCTGATAAAGAATACACTATAGACGTAAACACTTTTGAATCAAAGGGTAAGAATACACCTTTTGACGGTTACAAAGTTTCAGGAGAAGTTGAGTATACAATTCTTAACGGAAAAGTTGTTTACTCAAACAAATAAAATTTAGCAAATAAATATTAAAACACAAAATAGATTTTGAGAATAACAGATTAAAAATCAAAATATAACAAAAATCCAATAAGGAAGGAAGAAAGCAATGATAAACAAATTAGTAGACAAAATCAAAAAAACAAACGCACCTGTTGTAGTAGGACTTGATCCAATGATGAGTTACATTCCTGAACACATTACAAAGAAAGCTTTTGATGAGTTCGGCGAAACATTAGAGGGAGCAGCAGAGGCAATTTGGCAGTACAACAAAGGAATTATCGATAATACATATGATTTGATTCCTGCAGTAAAGCCACAGATAGCAATGTATGAACAGTTTGGAGTACCGGGACTTGTTGCTTTCGATAAGACAGTAAAATATGCAAAGGAAAAAGACCTTGTTGTAATCGGCGATGTTAAGCGTGGGGATATCGGCTCAACATCAGCAGCATATGCTACAGGTCATCTTGGAAAAGTACAGGTTGGAAGCAAAAAATATTCATTATTTGATGAAGACTTTGCAACAGTAAATCCTTATCTTGGAACAGATGGAATTAAGCCATTTATTGATGTATGTAAAGAAGAAAATAAAGGTCTTTTCATTTTAGTTAAAACATCTAATCCTTCAAGTGGAGAATTTCAGGACAGATTAATTGATGGCAGACCACTTTATGAATGGGTTGGCGAAAAGGTAGCAAAATGGGGAGAAGAACATATGGGTAACGACTACAGCTATATTGGCGCAGTAGTTGGTGCAACATATCCTGAAATGGGAAAGGTTCTCAGAAAGGTAATGCCAAAGAGCTATATTCTTGTACCGGGATATGGCGCACAGGGTGGTACTGCTGATGGACTTAAGCCATATTTTAACGAAGACGGACTTGGTGCAATCGTTAATTCTTCAAGAGGAATTATATGTGCATACAAGCAGGATAAATATGCTAAGTTTGGCAGCTTAAATTACGCTGATGCTTCAAGACAGGCTGTAATCGATATGATTGAAGATATTAACTCAATTTTCTAAAGGAATATAGAGTTTGTTAATAAAGACAAAAAACACAATAATTAATGATGATAAAATATAAAAATGATTAAACAGATTGTTTCATTATTATGTAATCATAACAACGAGTAGGAGCGAATATGAGAAGTAAAGAACTTGCAAAAGTAATTTCACAGGAATGTATTGGAACCGGTGTGTATAGCATGTGGATTGAAACAAAAGCAGCAGACACAGCAGTTGCAGGACAGTTTATTTCAGTTTACTGTAATGACAAAACTAAATTATTGCCTAGACCTATTAGTATTTGTCAGGTAGACAAAGAGAATGGCAGATTACGTATTGTTTACAGAGTCGTAGGTGGCGGAACAACGGAAATGTCAACATATAAAGCAGGAGACAGTGTTTCTATTATAGGACCACTTGGAAACGGCTTTATGCAGAGAGAAGGAAAGAAGGCTATATTAATAGGTGGTGGAATTGGTATTCCTCCTATGGTTCAACTTGCCACAGAATTAAAGGCTAAGGCAGAAGTTCAGATTGTGGCAGGATATCGTGATGAATTATTCCTTACTGACGAATTAGAAAGCAATGGAAAGTTATATATTGCAACTGAAGACGGAAGTACAGGTACAAAGGGTACAGTTATTGATGCCATAAAGGAACAGGCAGTTGAGGGCGATGTGATTTATGCATGCGGTCCTACACCAATGCTTAAGGCTATTAAAGAATATGCTCTTGAAAAAGGAATTGAATGTCAGCTTTCTTTAGAAGAAAGAATGGCATGCGGAATTGGTGCCTGCCTTGCATGTGTATGTCAGTCTAAGGGGAAAGACCATCATTCAAATGTTAATAACAAGAGAATATGCAAAGACGGACCTGTATTTTTGGCAGAGGAGGTGGAACTTTAATGAATACAAAAGTTAATATTGCAGGAGTTGAATTTAAGAATCCGGTAATGGTAGCCTCAGGAACATTTGGTTCAGGTGCAGAATACGGTGAATTTGTAGATTTAAACAGATTGGGAGCAGTTGTAACAAAAGGTGTTGCCAATGTGCCTTGGGAAGGCAATCCTACACCACGTATTGCAGAAACATACGGTGGAATGCTTAATGCAGTAGGACTTCAGAATCCGGGATACGAATTATTTGCAAAGCGTGATATTCCATATCTTCAGAATTACGATACAAACATTATTGTTAATGTTTGTGGAAGAACTACAGAAGATTATATTGATGTAGTTGAAAAGTTAGGAGATGAAAAAGTAGACATGTTAGAAATTAACATTTCATGTCCTAATGTAAAACATGGCGGAATAGCTTTCGGACAGGATCCTAAAGCAGTAGAAGCCATTACAAAAGCAGTAAAGGCAGTAGCAAAACAGCCTGTAATAATGAAGTTAAGCCCTAATGTTACAGATATAACAGAGATGGCAAAGGCTGCAGAAGCAGGTGGTGCAGATGCTTTATCACTTATAAATACGTTAACAGGTATGCAGATTGATGTGGAAAGACAGAAGTTCGTATTAGCCAACAAGACAGGCGGACTTTCAGGTCCTGCAATTAAGCCTGTGGCAGTAAGAATGGTATATCAGGTAGCCAATGCAGTTCAAGTTCCAATAATCGGAATGGGCGGAATTGCAAATGCAAGTGATGCAATGGAATTTATTCTTGCCGGAGCTACAGCAGTATCAGTGGGAACTGCAAATTTTAACAATCCTAATACAACAATTGAAGTTGTGGAAGGAATTGAAGATTATATGAGAAGACATAATGTAGAAGATATTAACAGTCTAATTGGATTAGTAAAATAAAGGAGATATTAAAAAATGGAAGCATATAAGCAGGAATTTATTGATTTTATGGTAGAAAGTGATGTTTTAAAGTTTGGAGAATTTACACTTAAAAGCGGACGTAAATCACCTTTCTTTATGAATGCCGGTGCATACGTAACAGGTTCACAGCTTAAGAGATTAGGCGAATATTATGCAAAGGCAATCCATGATACATATGGAGATAATTTTGATGTTTTATTTGGACCTGCATACAAGGGTATTCCAATCAGTGTTGTAACAGCTATTGCTTACAGTGAATTATATGGAAAAGAAATCCGTTACTGTTCAGACCGTAAGGAAGAAAAAGACCACGGCGCAGATAAGGGAAGTTTTCTTGGAAGCAAGTTAAAAGACGGCGACAGAGTTGTTATGATTGAAGATGTAACTACATCAGGAAAGTCCATGGAAGAAACTGTACCAAAGGTAAGAAGTGCAGCAGATGTTGAAATCGTAGGCTTAATGGTCTCACTAAACAGAATGGAAGTTGGAAAAGGCGGAGAAAAGAGCGCTCTTGATGAAATTCAGGAAGAATATGGATTTAAGGCTAACGCAATTGTTTCAATGGCAGATGTTGTTGAATATCTTTACAATAAGGAATGTAATGGAAAAGTAGTTATTGATGATACAATCAAGACAGCAATTGATGAATATTATAAACAATATGGTGCTAAATAGTTAATGACAGCTAATTAAGCTATCATATTGGAGGCAAAGTTGAATTGAGAAAATCAGATAAAAAGATGCGTATGTTTGGAAAAATATTGTTTATCCTATATCTGGTGGTAACTTTATATGCCATGTTTTTTTCAGAAAGTTTAGACAGAACCATGGTTAGCGATGAATACAGATATAACCTGGTTCTGTTTAAAGAAATAAACAGATTTTGGCGAATGAGACATACATATGGGTGGCAGATTACAATAATGAATCTGGCAGGAAATGTAGCATTCTTTATGCCATTCGGCTTTTTGTTACCAAGTATGTCAAGGGAGAAAATCGTAAACAATTTTATAAGTGTAACATTGCTTACAATGGTTTTCAGCATGCTTATTGAAACAGCCCAGCTTGTTTTAAAAGTGGGAGCCTTTGACGTGGATGATATTTTTCTTAATACAGTTGGGGGACTGTTGGGGTATATTGTTTTAAAAATCATGAAATTATTCATGAAAAATAGAAATAAGTGAGAATAACAAAGTGAAGAAGAGAAGCAAAGAAGAAAAAAGAGAAGAAAAAGAAGAGAAAAAAGGACGAAAGATACCTTTAAGGAATTATACAAAAGGTGGCAGAAAGTCATCAGTTATTGCCGGCGTAAATATATTGTTATTTATACTGGCAGTGGTTATTTCAATACTTAAAAAAGGCAATGCAGGAATTTATGTGGGCCTTTTAATGTTGTTGGTTATGGTGTCAGCTATAGCAGGATTTGTTATTGGAATTAATAGTTTTAAAGAAGAAAATAAATTTTTAAAATATACATATATAGGCACAATAACTAATGCAGTTATTTGGATTTTTATATTAGGTATGTATTTGGCATATGTATAAAAAGTGTGTATAGATTTTAAAGAAAGAGAGTGGAGCATTTGGATATTATTTTTGAAAGATATGAGATTGCAAACTCACGAATAAGAGAAATAATAAATGAAGATACAGTGTCAGAGCCTTTTAAGAGCTTTTTCTGTAAGGCATCTGAGTTTATTTGTAAAATAGATGATTTAAACAGCATCATAAAATCAGGAGAGATAAATGATTTCTCATTAGACCGGTTGAAAGAACTTAATAAAAGTTTATTTGAAGAAATTTATAGTGAAAACTATGAAGAAAGTTTCGCCAATCCTGAGTATGCAGTGAAAACTTTAGGAAAAAAATACGGAAAGATACTTTGCTATATTTACACAAAAAATCGTGGAATGATTAGAAATGTATATATGGGGAGATTAGAAGAAGTAGTTCTTCAAATGGAATTGTTTACACAGATTTATAATTATTTTGAAGATGTGGAACAATTAGAATATGACAATGTTTATGAAACGGTTTATTCATATGAAAAAGATAACACAGAGATTTTTACAGACCTTATGATTGAGGACAGAATTAATCCTGACAATAAGTTTGCTGTTGATATTGTTATGAACAGCAATTTAAATGACTTAAGATATCTTTACAAATATGGTGAGCACGTAGGTTTTAATGAACTTAAGATGGCAGAGTTTCTTAACAGTTTAAGTCAGGAAGAAATAGACAGACTTGCAAAGGTTTATACAGAAGGCTACAGAATTGGTTTTATAAACACAGGAAAAGATATTTCTAAGAAAGGCACTGTTGATATTAGATATTCATTGGGCTTTGAAAGAATTATCAGATCTGCAATATTTAATTTTAAGAAAATGGGACTTGAACCTGTAATTTATCAGGTAGGTTATTCAACAACAAGTCCTAACAGGCAGTATGCTTACGATCACAGATACGATGATGCATTGTATTTGGACAAGGCATATATTAAGAGAAAATTAGAAGTTTCAAGACATGCTTATGAAAGCAGAAAACAGTTGGCAGGAAAGATGGCAGGTCCTGCAGTAATTGAGATTTTCGGAGAGACACCTTTTGAACCGGAAAATAAGAAACAGGCATATGCACTTTCAGAAGAACAGCAGAAACTTAAGTCAGAATATATTACTGAATACCAGACAATGGTTCAAGAGTATATTAAGGGAGACGAAAGAAGTTTTACAATTATTGCTTTTCCAATACCTGAGTTTGGGGACGACTTTGAACAGATGTTTAAGGAAACTGTAAAGATTAATACTCTTGATTCTGAAATATACGGAAAGGTTCAGCAGAACATAATTGATGCACTGGACCAGGCAGAATATGTAAAGGTTCTTGGAAAAGGCGACAACAAAACTAACATGAAAGTTCAGATGCATGACCTTAAGAATCCTTTAAAGGAAACTAATTTTGAAAACTGTCTTGCAGATGTAAACATTCCTTTGGGAGAAGTTTTTACTTCACCTAAGTTAAAGGGAACAGAGGGAATCCTTCACGTAAGTCAGGTATATTTAAATGACTTAAAGTATAATGATTTGCAGATTACATTTGAAGATGGAAAAATAAAAGATTACACTTGTAAGAATTTTGACACTGAGGAAGAGAATAAGAAATTTATTAAGCAGAATGTAATGTTTAATCATGAAACACTTCCTATTGGAGAGTTTGCCATAGGTACTAACACAACAGCTTATATGGTTGCAAAGAAGTACCATGTGGTTTACAAACTTCCTATTCTTATTGTTGAAAAAATGGGACCACATTTTGCAGTGGGTGATACCTGCTATAGCTTTGAGGAGGATATTAAAACATATAATCCTGACGGCAAGGAAATAGTGGCAAGAGAGAATGAAGTGTCAGCTCTTAGAAAGACAGACATAAAGAAAGCATATTTTGGCTGTCATACCGATATTACAATGCCTTATGATGAACTTGGTGAAATAACGGCAGTAAGAAAAGATGGCAGCAAAATTACTATAATAAAAGACGGACGTTTCGTATTGGAAGGAACAGAACTTCTAAATGAACCGTTGGAAGAAATCTAATGTTGACTACAGTTATTTTTATGGGTACAATGTAGAATATGTTAAATTTATAACGCTTTAAGATGAATTTATGTGAAAAGGAGAACAAAATGGCAAAAGTAGCAATTGTAATGGGCAGCGATTCAGATATGCCTGTAATGAGCAAAGCAGCAGATTTTCTTGATCAGATGGGAATCGATTATGAGATGACCATAATTTCAGCACACAGAGAGCCTGATATTTTCTTTGAATGGGCTAAAGGAGCTGAAGAAAGAGGAGTTAAAGTTATTATTGCAGGAGCAGGAAAGGCAGCACACCTTCCGGGTATGTGCGCAGCATTATTCCCAATGCCTGTTATTGGAATACCAATGAAGACTTCAGATTTAGGTGGAGTAGATTCACTTTACTCAATCGTTCAGATGCCTTCAGGAATCCCGGTTGCAACTGTAGCTATTAATGGCGGTCAGAATGCAGGTATCCTTGCAGCAAAGATTCTTGCTACATCAGATGCTGAATTACTTGCAAAACTTAAAGATTTTAGCAAGGAAATGAAAGATTCAGTAGTTGAAAAAGATGCAAGACTTAAAGAAGTAGGTTACAAGAACTACTAAGAATTAAAAAGTGCAAAAGATGTTTAAGCATCATATAAAATAATATAAAAGCAATAGAAAAGTACATATAGAATTAAGGAGATTATACTATGGATTACAAGAAGGCAGGCGTTGATATTGAAGCAGGTTACAAATCAGTAGAGCTTATGAAGAAGCATGTTAAGGAAACAATGAGACCGGAAGTTTTAGGTGGTCTTGGCGGTTTCGCAGGTGCTTTTAGCTTAGATTCAATTAAGAAGATGGAAGAACCTGTATTATTATCAGGAACAGACGGATGTGGTACAAAAGTACAGTTAGCATATATTATGGATAAGCATGACACAATCGGTATTGACTGTGTTGCCATGTGTGTAAATGACATTGCATGTTCAGGTGGAGAACCTCTTTTCTTCCTTGACTACATTGCATGTGGAAAGAACTATCCTGAAAAGATTGCAACAATCGTTAGTGGTGTAGCTGAAGGATGTAAGCAGTCAGGAGCTGCATTAGTTGGTGGTGAAACAGCAGAACATCCGGGACTTATGCCTGTTGACGAATATGATCTTGCCGGATTTGCAGTAGGCGTTGTAGACAAGAAAGACCTTATTACAGGTGAAAATATTAAGCCTGGAGATAAGTTAATCGGTATTGCATCTTCAGGTGTTCATAGCAACGGATTTTCTTTAGTAAGAAAAGTATTCGAAATGACAGAAGAATCTCTTAATACATATTATGATGAGTTAGGAAAGACTTTAGGTGAAGCGTTACTTGCACCTACAAGAATTTATGTTAAGGCGTTAAAGAAAGTAAAAGAAGCAGGAGTAACAATCAAGGGATGCAGCCACATTACAGGTGGTGGTTTCTACGAAAACATTCCAAGAATGCTTCCTGACGGAGTAAAGGCAGTAGTTAAGAAAGACAGCTACGAAGTACCTGCAATCTTCAAACTTCTTGCAAAGACAGGAGATATTGAAGAAGAAATGATGTACAATACTTACAACATGGGTATCGGTATGGTATTGGCAATTGATCCTGCAGACGTAGACAAGACAATGGAAGCTTTAAAGGCAGCAGGAGAAACATGCTACGAATTAGGACAGGTAGAAGCCGGAGAAAAGTGTGCAGAATTAGTATAGTAAATATTTAAATGAAAAGGCTAGTTTTTCAACTAGCCTATATGCTTTTCTAAAGAAAATAAATACTGCTTAGTATCAATAACTTTTTTGGTACTTAATAGGAGGAATTATGTTAAAGGTAGGAGTAATGGTTTCAGGTGGTGGAACTAATTTACAGGCTATTATAGACGGTGTACATAGTGGAGTAATTACAAATGCTAAGTTAGAAGTTGTAATTAGCAATAAGAAAGACGCATATGCTTTAACCAGAGCAAAAGACAACGGAATTAAGGCAGAAAGCGTATGTATTAAGGATTATGCTACAAGAGATGAATTTAATAAGGCGTTAATCGGAACAATAGATTCATACAATCTTGACCTGATTGTACTTGCAGGTTTTCTTGTGGTTTTACCGGAAGAATTAATTAATAAATATAGAAACTATGAAACAGAACATTCGAGTAATACTATTTGGCCTACTGGCAATGTTGGTTGCGATGCCGTCAGTAACTGCATGTGCTGCTAATGACACTTCC
>OLPW01001572.1_pt1 | contig 23041 bp, 15 predicted proteins | sample 1672161 | NCBI WGS metagenome assembly OLPW01 (sample SAMEA3136654, study PRJEB25190) | human gut metagenome
GATCACCGGGTTCTTCATCGTCAGCGCCCGCGCAATCGCAATGCGTTGCTGCTGGCCGCCGGATAGCGTCGCCGGATAGACCAGCGCTTTCTTTTCCAGTCCCACGCGTTTCAGATTTTCCATCGCCAGCGCCTCGGCTTCATCCTTGCGCACTTTCTTGAGCTTCACCGGCCCCAGCGTCAGATTGTCCATGACCGTCAGATGCGGGTAGAGGTTGAACTGCTGAAAGACCATTGATGAGTACTGCCGATTGAGTGCCGCGCGCGTCTTGTGCGTCATCAGCTGCCCGTCGATGTAAACCTCGCCCTCCGTGACCTCCTCCAGCCCGTTCATGCAGCGGATCAAAGTGCTCTTGCCCGAACCGCTCGGCCCGATGATGACCAGCTTTTCGCCCTTGGCCACTTCCAAATCAATGCCTTTGAGCACTTCCAGATGGCCAAACGTCTTATGCACATTCCTGAGCTTAATCATCGCTTTGCACCCCATCTCCGCCGCGCACCCTTGCGCGCGATGGTTTTTGTTTTCGCCGTCTTGCAACGTCGTAACGGCAGTATAGCATAATCTCTCATTTTTTGCAAGTTTAATTTTGTTAAAATTCAATTTTGTTTCATTTTTTTATTTTATAACGTTTGAGAAGAATTTTCTTTATTTTCATTTTTCATTTTCGCGTTCATGTAAAGAAAAAGAGCCGAACGGCTCTCCGCTCGGCTCCTACTTGGGCTGACGTTATTCAATTCCAAATTTCGCCTTCACCTCGTCGGTCACTTCTGCGCCGATTTGCTCCGCTTCAAACACATATCGCTCGTAGAGCGTTTCAGGTCTGACGGGCGCGCCGCAGGAGCTGCACGGGGTCAGCTTTTTAAACTCATCTTTTTCCAGATCGCCATAGGTAAAATCGCCCGTCAGCGGCAGATACTGCGATTTTACGCCGGAGCAGTTCTCGTCCACGTGGTAGTTGCTGCCGCCGTTCGGGTTACGATAGAGCTGCAAATTGCTGTCCGGCAGTTCCGGTTCGTACATCTGCCGCCCCTGATCATCCCAGATGAACACTTTCGTCTTGTTTTCGAGGTTGTCCCAGAGCCACTGCATATTCTGCCCCTGCGCGTTTGCCTTGCGCTGGATGCGGATGCATCCGTGGCTGGCTTTCATGCCCAGCTGCGGCTCGTAGGCTGTATAGATCCGCGTGCCGTCCTTCGCCGTATCATGCAGCACCTCATGCAGCAGCGTGCCGCCGTTGATGCGGATGGCAAACCGCCCGATCGTTCCGCTGCCCGCTTTGAAATCGCCGACCTTGCTCACCGTGATGTATTCGCCCGCCGGGGATTCGTTGTACGGCTGCTTTGCATTGTTCAGACCCGTGGAAACATCCAGCTCGCCGATGATCGCGCCCGCTTCAAAGATGTAAAGCTTCTGCCTCAGCTTATCCACCAGCAGCGCGTATTTGCTCGACGGCTTCACCTCGAACAGAATGCTCTTTTTCACATAGCCCTGCACTTTTTTCGCGTTCAGGGATTCCATATACGTGTCGTCCGTCTTCGTGCCGTCGTTGGAGTAGGCCTCGATCAGCACATAGCCGTCGCCGTCCGTGTCCTCTTCCAGCACATGCACGCCCTGGCTCTGCCCGTGCAGTTCGCCCGCGCAGTTCTGCTCATAGGGTTTGCGGTTCGCGCCCGGTGTAAACGTCGGATAGACGTGTTCGGTCTGCCCCACATCCATCACTGTGATGGGCTGCATCATCAAATCCCAAATGGCCTGCTGATGGTCGGGATCGGTCAGGTCGTATTCGTCCGGGTTCATGTCCCAGAAACTCGTCGCCTGTGGCACGGGACGCCTGCCGTTTTCATCCGCCGTCGGCTCCCCGTTCGCCGTCTCGCCTTCGTCCCAGACCTGCGCTTCCTCGATGCCGCCTTCCCAAATCTGCGCTTCCTGAATATCGAGGCTGTTCAAATCCAGCGTGTCCGGCACGCCGGAAACCGCCGCGTTCGTTTCCCCGATGGTCAGCGGCAGCAGGCTTTCTTCGCTCTCTTCGCCCCAGTAGTTGCGCAGCTGAACCGCAACCGTGTAAACGCCTTCCGCCGCCTCGCTTCCGTCGGGCAGAACGCCGTCCCAGACCAGCTGTCCGCTCCCCGCGTCCACCTGCGTCGCGCCCAGATCGACGATTTCGCCTTCCGTGCCGCGCAACTGCATCGCCAGCGCGCCGCCCTCCGTCGTCTCAAAGGAAACCGTCCATCCTTCTCCGGCGTGCAGGCTCTCGCCGTCTGCCGTCACATTCGTCAGCTGCGGCGCGGCCTGCGCACAGGCCGCCGTCATCAGCAGCAGGAAAACCATCCATGAAATGCTTTTTTTCATCATAAACAGATGCTCCAATGGTTCAATTTATCGCTTCGCAATAAACTCTGTGGAAAATCCGGAAACCTCCGGTTTCAGGCAGGGCCTGGGCCAGCGTCCTCTTTTCGCCTTTTGATAAAAAGGGGCTGTAAAGTGCTCTGCCTTACAGCCTCTTTCGTAATAATCCCTTAAACCATGCAACCGAATATATCCGGTACAATGTCCTGTCAGCGTCAGAGCAAAGCCTCTCTTTGAAGGAAGGCGTTTTTGCTCAGCCCGGCAGATCCAGAATGTCGCCCGGTGCGGCGGTAACGTCCGGAATCGGGGTCACGCCGGAAATGGTGTAGAGCTTTTCGAGCGTCTTCGCGCCCGCAATGCCGTCCACGTCCAGTCCGTTGTCCTTCTGGAAATTCTCAACCGCCGTCTTTGTGCCCGTGCCGAAGTTGCCGTCGCTTGCGCCCTTCAGATAGCCCAGCGCAACCAGCGCCTGCTGCATGGAAACAACTTCCTGCCCGCGGTCGCCCCGGCGCAGCGTCTTGTATGTCGTCACCGCGGCCGCCGTCTCCTGCGGTTCCGGCGTCGGCGTAATCTCAATGTTCGGCGTCGCCGTCAGCTCAGGCGCGGGCGTGTTCGTCGCGCCGAAAACAATAAAGTTGTTTTCCTGCTGCGGCTGCTGGGTCGCCTGCGGAATCGGCGTGTTCACCACCGCGGGCGTGCCCGTTCCGAACATGGATCGCACAATCATCACAATAATCAGCACCAGAATCAAAATCAGTCCGATGGCGATAATCATCGGCGTTTTATCCTGGCTGCGCTTGCTCTTCCTGCTTCCCTTGCTGTATGCGGGCTTGGCGCTCTTTTTCGGCGCGGCCTTTTGCGCCGGGCGCGGCTTTTCTTCTTCTTCAAACCGTTCCGCGCTCTCCGTCTCGCGCTGTCTCACGCCGACCAGATTGGCGTAGCACAACGGGCAGAAATTGCTTCCGTCCGGGATTTTGTTATGACAATGGGGACAAAACATGGTCAGCCCTCCTTGATTTCCAATGTCTCTGATTATAGTATAAACCACAATCAAATCAAATTTCAAGTCCTTTGGCAAATTCCCTGTTCTATGGATATGTCGATGTATACCTTTTTCATGCCCGGCAGCTTTCCAGCAGCCTGCATGTGTGGATGGTGCACAGCGCCGCCATCACGCCGGAACGCAGCGCCATTTCCTGCGCGTCAATCTGTTCGTCAAACAGCTCGATGTGCCCGCCGCGCGCAGATTTCTCAATTTTCCGCGTGATCGCGCAGAATCTGCCGTATCCCGCCTGCACCCCTTCTTCGCAGAGCGCCAGCAGAATCTGGCTGATGCTTTCCATGCTCAGCGCCTGCTTGAGCACGCAGATCATCAGCAGCATGGCCAGGTGCTCCCGGTCGTATTTCTTGCCGACAGGGCGCGGAATCAGCCCAACCTTCACATAGTTGTTGACCATCGATTTGGTCATTTCCCCCTTGGGCAGCGCCGGGCTGAACGTGCGGTCCATCAGCGTGATGACCTGATCCATGTACAGCCCGATGTCCGGCAGCAGTTCCCACTGCGGCAGATCAATGTTCACGATCTCCTCCCGCTCCATCCGCTTTCCTTCTTTCGCCGCGCGTTCACTGCGCATCCATCGTCTGCGCCGTTTCAAAGAAAACGCGCTGACTTTCAATTTCATAAATGGTCATGCCGCTTTGCTCCCAGCGCTTTTGCGCGCCGCTGAGCGCCAGAAAATCGGAAAGCTGTCCGCTCTCCTGCGCCGTCAGCATCAGAAAGACCGGCTCGTCCGGCCGCTCCATCCGCCTGTCGGCCGTGGCTTCCAGCCACATGCTCGTGTGCGGCACGCCCTGCCCCTGCGCATTTGCATCGATGGAAACAGCCACCGCTTCCACGTCGCCGTCCGTCAGTTCCGTGACGACGTTCGCATTCCAGAACGTCGCATAGCCAAACGTCAGCCCGTTGTTCTGCAAATGGGCCGCCCGTTCCCGCTGAACCGACGTGATCTCCGGATTTTTCATCGATCCGGCGATCTGCATGGCAGAGGAAACCACCACCACGCCCGCAAACAACAGCACGCAGACGTTTCTGAGCGGCGCGTTGTTTTCGCGGCTCAGGCACGCGGCCATCACCGGCGCGCCCAGCGTCATCAGCGGAATCCAGTACCGGTTCAGATACAGATCCTCCAGAAGCACAAACGACAGCGCCGTAATCGCCGCGCTCATCGCCAGCGTCAACACGCCGACGCGCAGCACGTTGTTCCCGTCCCGTCTGGCCGCTTTCAATGCGCGGCCCATCAGAATCGCCGCGGCGGCGGGCAGCAGCAGCGCGCCGACGCTCGCCAGCCCGTGGACGGAGAGCAGCACGCTCCCCTCGCTGTATCCCATCAGCCGCGCCAGTCCGCCCAGCGCCTGCTGCATCATCTCCGGCATATCCGCCGAGGTGAAGGCCGACAGCCGCACGCCGCCGTACCTTGCCGCGTCATAGTCGCAGATTTTCGGCAGAATTTTCTGCCCGATGAGAAAACCACTGACGCTGAACGCCAGCCCGGTCAACGTCAGCAGAAACCCGACCTTATCCTTCCATTCTCTCGGCACGGCCTCGTTCCCGGCAGGGAAAAGATACGCCCATACGCCCGCCGCAGCAGCGGGAATCGTCGCGCAGAACAGGTATCGAATGGAAGAAGCCCCCATCAGCACGGACAACGCGATCAGCAGCGCCAGGATGCCCCGCCGCCTGCCGTGCTTCCGTTCCGTCATCAGCCGGGCCGTCAGTCCCACGTACAGGTTGGTCAGCACCGCGTGCGGTACATAGTACGCGCCGATGGTGATCATCTGCGCATAGACCACCGAGCACACGCTGATGCTCAGCCCTGCAAACAGCAGCGCAAAGCGCTTCCTCGCGCCCAGCGACCGCCCGCAGAAATACGCGCTTGCGGCCAGCGCCGCCTGCAAAATCAGGCAGCCGAGCGTGCGCACCAGCCGCCAGTTGTGCGGAAACAGCGCCATCAGCGGCGTGAAAACCAGCTGGGTGGAAAGCACGCGCACCTCCGTGGAATAGGCCCACGTCGAGGAAATCAGCGCGCCTTCCTTCGCCAGATGGCTGGCCAGCGCCAGCTCGGAAGCCATGTCCGAATCCAGATATGCGCCATATCCCGCAATCAGGTAAAACCCCGTCATCAGGGCGCAGAGCAGGAAAATGGCCGCCGCGCACAGGCCGCCCAGCCGCTTTTGCTTCATCGTCGCTTTCCCTGCCTTTCATTTCGATTTTTTTATTATAGCATTGTCAAAAAAAGCTGTCAAACTGTCGGCGCGGCGCGCCCGTTCCGAAAGTCCCCGTTTAAAATAAACGGCCAGACTTGCGCCGCGTGTCAGTCTGACCGTTCCGCTCTCATTCTTTCAAAAGTTCCAAATTCGTCAGCCGGATTTCATTTTCTCCGCTCCGAATCAGGAGCATGAAGTATTTGTCGTCGTCCTCCAGCGTGAATCGAACGCTGTTTTCTCCCGGCGCAAGTTCCGCTTCGCCGATCACCTCAAAACCGCGCGTCGCAAACGCCTGCACCGTGCCGCCTTCGCCCTCGCAGTTCACCCGCAGCGTATACGTGCCCTTCTCCCGCCACGAAGTCGGCACGCGCATACGCCCTTCCGGCGAAATCATGTATGTGCCGTCCGCAAAAACCGCGTTTTCCAGCTTCATCTTGCCCAGCAGCATGTCGCCGCAGATCTCCATCGAGGAACCGAATCCGTATATCGCATACGTGTCGTTTTCGTGAATCTTCGGCGCGCCCGTCATCGCCAGCCACGGCGCGAGCTGTTCCTCTTCCGCGCGGGTCAGCAGCAGGAACGTGCGTTCCGGGCAGATATCCAGGTCGGAATAGTCGTCCGGCTCAAGCCAGCGAATCGGGTCGAGCGATACGCTCGATACCGCGCCCTCCTCCGTCTCCACCGGGGCAACGCCGGTGAACGTCAGCGCGCCCTGCGTCCGCTCCTGCATCACGCGGACATTCCAGAATGTGCCGTATCCGTGCGTGTAGCCGTTCTCCGTCAGATAGTCTGCCGCTTCCATCATGTCCGCGCCGCGCTCCTGTGCGTGAGGCTCGGCGGATTTCGCGTCGCGGAGCATCATGCCGGAAGAAAGCGCCAGCTGCGCGCAGACCGCCAGCAGCAGCAGGCTGCGCAGCCGCCCTTTTTCCAGCCCGTGCAGCACCACGGCCAGCACCGGCACAAAGAAGATCACCGCCAGAATCAGATAGCGGTTCAGATACGTTCCCTGTACGAATACAAAGCAGAACAGATTGACGAAGAACGCCGCCGCGGCATACTGCATCACCCGCCTGCCCGTCCATTCGCGTTCATCTTCAGGGTTCAGCCCCGCGTAAACGCGACGCGTCGCAATCGTGCCAAGCACGAGCACCGCGGCGATCAGCAGATTGGCTGCGCCCTCCGGCGAAAACAGCGCCTCCCCGCCCCGCCAGCCGATGAGCTTGAGGAAATCTGCGAAGACCGTCCAAAGCGTCTGCCCCATTGCCGGGCCGTCCAGCGGGTTGAACACAAACGATCCCGCCCCGCCGACGCCACTGACAAACAGCCGCGGATAGACCACTTCCGACGCGGCATAACCCAGCACGCCCAGCGCAAAACCCGCCAGCGTCACGCCCAGAAAACGCGTGTGCGTGTCGCGCAGCGTGCGCCTGCCTGAGGCAAGCAGCCAGTCAAGCCCCGCCACAACGACCATCGGACACAGGAAGCAGAGCACATAGCGCACCGAGCAAAGCCCTTCCACCAGGCAGATTGCCGCAAACGCCGCCGTATTCCGCTTTCTTCTCTGCCGCGCCGCTTTCAGCCACAGCGCTGCGCCCCAGAAACCGAAAACCAGATGAATGATGTAATATCCGCCGACGGTCATGTTTTCCGCATAGACGGTGCTCGCCGCCAGCGGAAGCATTGCCGCCGCGCAGAGCGACGCGCCCAGCGACAGCCCGCACGCGCTGCACAGCCCCGCACAGGCCGCCATGCCCATGACGAAGACAAGCGTATTGCCGATGATCCGCGCCGCCTCATAGCTCGGCGTAAAAACAAACGCCAGCGCGTAAAACAGGTTCATGTGAACGCTGTGGATCTCGGTCGAATACAGCCAGTCCATCTGCACAAGGCTGTGCGTCTGCGCCTGCCGGTTGGCCAGAATGATTTCCGACGCCATGTCGCTGTTCAGATAAATCAGATATCCGGCTTTTTGCAGCAAAGCGGAAACGACGAGCGTCAGCACGCAGAGCGCCGCCCCCAGCGCAATCCCTCTTTTTGATCGGCGCATGCCTTCTTCCTCCTTTCGCGCGTTCAAAACCCAAACGCCTCGTAATCTTCCTTCGTAAACCGATGATAGGTCAGGTGGCAGCCTTCGTCGGCGATGCAGTAGCGGTACGCGTCCGGCTGTCCGTCTTCAAAAGAGATGAGCCAGTCAAATTCGCCGTTGTGCAATTCCTCCACATGCACCCTGTCGCCGTATCGGTTAAAAACTGCCAGCAGCTCGTCCATCGTGCAACCATGCCGCCCAATGGCCGCGATAAACGCCGCCAGAAAGCCGTTTGGATTCGTGTGCGCATGTACCCACGCCGCGCCCTTCGGCCCAACGGCCAGGCAGAAGCGGTCTCCTCTGCGGCTGATTTCGATTTTTCCAAGCTCTGCTTCGTCTTCCGTAAAAAAGGCTTCCAGTTCGCGCATCATCTGCGCCGCGTCCAGCTTTTTTCCGGTCAACGCACAGAGAGATTCCAGCGGATAATACAGCCGAATCGTCTCGTCGCGATAGCCCAGTTTGAGCTGTCCTTCCTCGATCGCATCGATCATGCTCTTTTTCAGCGCGTCAAACATGCTTCTTTCTTTCCTTCCTTCTTTCCATAAACAGCCCGATCAGCGTCAGCAGGGAAACCGCGTCCGTCAAACGCCACCACGTTTTCCCAGCGAACCGCACGCGCAGCGTGCCGCGCGTTCCGGCGGACAGATGAATTTCAAGCCGATTATTCTGCGCCTGATTCAGGGCGACTTCCACGTTCTGCCCGTCTACCTGCGCCCGATAGCCGTCGTAGCCAAACAGCGGAAGCAGCAGCGTTCCGTCCTGCTTTGCGTCTACGTCGGCGGTGACAGTCGATCCCCGCTTCGTCTCATTCGTCACCGAAACGCCTTCGCTCGCCGCATATTCCCGGTTGCCCGTCCGCGTCGGATACGAATCCGGAATGAGATATTCCACGTTGGTCAGGTGCGGGCTGATGCCGACGCCGCAGGCCATTCCGTCTTCTTCCACATAGGCTTGGAGCTGCGGCTGCACCGCCGCCACGGAAAGCGCCAGCGCGAGAACCACGGCCAGTTTCTGATGTTCCCCCTGCATTCCGGCAATCGGATAGGCCGCCGCAAGCGCCAGCAGCGCCGCCGTCAGCGCAAGCAGCCGCCACGGGAACTGGATGTAGTTCACCAGCCCGCCCGTCAGCGCCACCGCATAGCTCCACGGGAAAAACGAGGTGGCCGCAAGCGCCGCCGCCGCGCCGCCCAGCACCAGTGTCAGCGCCGCGCGTTCCTTCTCCCCAATCTTGCCTCGCTTGCAGACCGCCTCAGCTGCCAACGCCGCGCCAAGCATCAGCGGCAGGCCGATTTGAACCGCAAAACGCCCGTTTGAACTCAAAAGTTCGGCGGGCCGTATGCTCGAATAACTCACGTCCCGCATCAAGTCGCTTGCGCCCAGTCCCTCCCTGATGTACATCAGCATCGGGGCCAGATGAAACAGGACGAGCAGCAGGCAAAGCCCCGCCGCTTTCAGCAGATTCGCCAGCCGCTTTTCGCGCAGAATGCGCCGCGCGTTCATCAGGCACAGCAGCAGCGCCATCAGCGCGCAAAGCAGCGTCGTGATCATGTGCGAAAGGAAGATCGCCGCCGCACTAAGCGCCAGCGCTTTCCAGCGGTTCTTGTCTCCGGCCACGCAATCCCACAGCGCCGCGATAAACAGCGGCAGAAAGACCATCGCCAGCGCTTCGCCGACCGCGAGCCGCGCGTATACGTCCGTCAGCCGATACGCCGCCAGCACGTACAGCGTCGAGGCCGCAGCCGCTGCCCGTCCGCCGCCAAACATGCGTTTAGCGGCCGCATACATGCCCGCCGCCGCGCCGATGTTCAGGCTGATGAGCAGCATGTTGCCCACATAGGCAAGGCTCGCGCCGCACAGCCGCATCAGCGCGAAGGGATAAAGCGCATAATCCGGATAGAAAACAGAGGTCAGCGCGCCGTATCCGTCGTACATATACGCGCCCAGCCGTGCCGGAAACTGCCCGCACCGCCACGCATCCACGATGTTTTCAATCCGGCAGAGATGATACTGAATGTCGTCGCCGATGTGCAGCGTCTCCTGAAACGCGGGCGCGCTGGCAAAAAGCACGGCCAGCCCGATCATCAGCATCCCTTCTATCTGTGCTGTCCGAAGCCTGCCCCTGCGCACAGCCACCCAAATCAGGCTGAACGCCAGCGATGCAAACAGCAGCGTAAAGGCGTTGTCGCTGCATCCGGGCGTATAAATCCGAACGTCGTAAATCTCCATGTACGTTCCGGCGGCAAATTCAAATTGAAGCTGCAAGCCGGATATCGCGCTGTCCAGCGTAAACTCAAATTCCCCTTCAAACTGACCGGCGGGCAGAATCACCGTCTCCGGCTCCATTTTCACGCCGTTTTCGCTGTACAGATGCAGGGCGTTGTCCCCGTCGCCGTCAACAAACCATTTGAGCCGATATGTTCCGGCGGAAAGGCTGTGTCCCGGCCCGCCGCTTGGCACCACGCCGTAAACATCCCCGTTTTCAAGGCTCACCGCCGTGCCGTTCGGGAAATCCATCGCCTGCACCTGGGCTTCCAGAACGGGATACCGGGTCAGCGCGCCCGTGGCAAACGCCGCCGCGCAGAGCAGCGCCAGCAGCACGACCGGCCCGTAGGTCAAAAGCTTTCTGTTCATGCCCGCTTCCCAAACTTTCTGCGCAGCAGCACCGCCAGCAGCGCCGCCAGCGAGACCGCATCCGTGATCTTCCACCAGTGCTTCCCGGCGAACCATATCCGCACTTCGCCGTCCGTTCCGGCGGGAACGCGAATCTGCACGCGGTTGTTGTCTCCGGTTTCGACTGCGATTTCCTGCCCGTTCAGCGTCGCCCGATAGCCGTCGTAATCAAACAACGGGAAAGAAACCGTTCCCTCCGTCGCCGCCTCCACCTGCGCGGTGATCGTCGTTCCCCGCTTGGCGTAATCCGCAACCGCGACACCGCCCTCGATATGAAGCGAACGGTCGCGTGTTTCAAGAAAATTCGTATCCGGCAGGGTGTATTCCGCATAAGCCAGTCCCAGATGCGGGCTGACAGTCGCGCCCTGTTCAATGTATCTGGCCCCATGCAGTTCGCCGGAGAGCGTCGGCATGACGCAGACCGCCGCCATGCACAGCGCAGCGGCCGCCGCCGCGTCCGGGCGCTTCCCGCCCAGCTCGGTTACGCCATAACCTCCGGCCAGCGCCAGCAGCGGCGCGACAAACATCAGCAGCCGCCACGTGAACTGCATGTAGCCAACCTTGCCGCCCGTCAGCGTGGAAACCGGCCCCCACGGGAAGAAATCCGTCGCCGCAACGGCCAGCGCCGCGCCGCAGGCCAGCAGCCTCAGCACGGCCTTTTCATTTTCGCCGCGTTCCGGCTTTTGCAGCGCGGCATACAGCGCCAGCATCGCGCCTATCAGCAGCGGCAGGCCGATTTCAACCGAAAACGCCAACACCTTCTGATTGGCGCTGCTTCCGGAGGCCGAACCCGCCCCCATCATCAAAATCTGCCCCGGTTCCACGGCGTTGACCGTCAGATCGTTGACCAGCGTGCCCGCGCCGATCCCCTGCATGCTGTACATGCAAAACGGCGCCAGCTGAAACAGCCCCAGCAACAGGCAGAGCCCGGCCGCCTTCGCCAGCGGCACAAACCGCTTCTGCCCAATCACCCGGCGCAGACACAACAGCGCCGCGCCCGCCGCCAGCACCGCGCAGAGCATCGTAGAGAGCATGTGGCTCAAAAAAATGCCGCACGCGCTCAGCGCCAGCATGCGCCAGCATTTCGCGTCGCCGAAAAGCACCTCATACAGTCCCACGATGAACAGCGGGAAAAACGCCATCGCCATCGCCTCGCCGACGGCTACGCGCGTATACACATCCATCACGCGATACGCCGACAGCGTATAGAGCACCGACGCGCAGGTCGCCGCCCAGCGGTTTTGAAACAGCCGCTTCGCCGCCGCATACATGCCCGCCGCCGCGCCGATGTTCAGGGCGGCGAGCAGTACGTTGCCCACGTAGGCCGCGCTCGCCCCGCCCAGCAGCATCAGCGCAAAGGGATAGAGAAAAACATCCGGATAAAAGACAGACGTGATTGCGCCATAACCGTTGAAAGAAAATCCGCCCATGCGCACGGGGAACTGCCCGCTTTTCAGGCCGTCCTCCAGATTTTGCAGGCGCGCCAGATGATACGCGCCGTCGTGACCATAGTTGAACGTCGATTTGAGCGACATGGAGCACGAAAGCAGCACGGCCAGACCGATAAACAGCGCGGGCGCCATGTTCCGGCGCGTCAGCCTGCCCGTCGCCAGCAGCCCATACAGCACACTTGCGCCGATGGCAAAAAACAGCAGCGTGAACGCGTCGTCCTGATATTTCGGCGTGTAGAGCTTTAAACCGTACACATCCAGATAACTGCCGGAGGCAAACTCGATTTCGACCGCAAAGTTTTCGCAGGCTTCCTCGATTTCAAATACGCATTCGCCTTCGCCCTCGTCGGCGTGCAGCACGAATTCATCCGGCGTAATGGCCGCGCCGTCGTCGTTTTTCAGCCGCAGCACATTGTCGCCGTCGCCGGAAATCATCCATCTCAGGCGGTATTTGCCCGCGGGCAGGTGCAGCCCCGCCATCTCGCCGGAAAGCGCGCCGTAAGCGTCGCCGTCGGCCACGGCGTAGCGCGTCTTTCCGCCCGCAAGCTGCATATACTGCCCGTTCAGCAATTCAAATTCACTCGGCTTTTTCATCGCGCCCGTCGCGAATACCAGCGCGCAGAGCAGCGCCGCCAGCAGCATCGGCCCGTACAGTTTTGCCTTGGCTTTCACGTCGTCTCTCCTTTCTGAACCGCGGTATTGGAAAAAAGGGGCTGTACGTTTGAACAGCCCCTTTCAACATCAATATGCCTTTGCGAAATAGATGACCTTCTTGGCCGGCTTGCCGCAGCAGACGCAGGTCTCGCCGATGGGCGTCTGGTCAAACGGCATGCAGCGGGAAGACGCGCTGAAACGATCCTTGATCTCGTCCTCGCACGCCTGATCGCCGCACCACATGGCCTTGGCATAGCCGCCGTCCACCTGTCTGCCCAGCTCTTCCATGTTGTGCACATCGGCGGTGTGCGCGTCGCGGAACGCGCGGGCAATTTCAAACATGTTGGTCTGAATCGCGTCCAGCATCGCCTTGATTTCGCCCTCAAGGCCTTCGATATCCAGCGGCGCTTTCTCGAAAGTGTCGCGGCGCACGCTCATCACTTTGCCCTCAGCCAAATCGCGCGGGCCGATCTCGACGCGAACCGGAACGCCCTTAAGCTCCCACTCGTTGAACTTCCAGCCCGGCGTCACGTTGTCGCGGTCGTCAAACTTCACGCGCAGTCCGGCGGCGGTCAGCTTGTCGGCGACGGCCTTCGCGCCCTCCAGCACGCCTTCCTTATGCGCGGCGACCGGCACCACGACCACCTGATACGGCGCAATCATCGGCGGCAGTTTCAGGCCGCGCTCGTCGCCGTGGGTCATGATAATCGCGCCGATGAGACGAGTGCTGGTGCCCCAGCTCGTCTCGTGCGCATACTTCTGCGTGCCGTCCTTGTCCAGATACTTGATTTCAAACGGCTCGGAGAAGTTCGTACCGAAGTTGTGGCTCGTGCCGCTTTGCAGCGCCTGCATCATCGCTTCGATGGAATACGTCGCGCGCGCGCCGGCAAGCTTTTCCTTTTCGCTCTTCTGGCCGCAGTAAACCGGAATCGCGAGGTTCTTTTCGCAGAAGTCGCGGTAAACGCCCAGCATCTGCATCGTCTCTTCCTGCGCCTCTTCGGCAGTGGCATGGACGGTGTGGCCCTCCTGCCAGAGGAACTCGGCCGTGCGCAGGAACGGGCGGGTCGTCTTCTCCCAGCGCATGACGGAGCACCACTGGTTGTATTTGAGCGGCAGATCGCGCCAGCTCTGCACCCACTTGGCGTACATCGTGCAGAAAATCGTCTCGCTCGTCGGGCGGATCGCCAGACGCTCGGTCAGCGGCTCGGTGCCGCCCTGCGTGACCCACGCCACTTCCGGCGCAAAGCCCTCGACGTGATCCGCTTCCTTGAGCAGCAGGCTTTCCGGAATGAGCATCGGCATACTCACGTTCTGGTGGCCGGTGCGCTTAAATTCGGCGTCCATCTGCTGCTGAATCAGCTCCCAAATGCGGTAGCCGTAGGGCTTAATGGCCATGCAGCCGCGGACGGGGGTGTAATCCATCAGATCGGCCAGGCGCACCACGTCGGTGTACCACTGGGAGAAATCCTCGCTGCGCGGGGTGATGTGCTGAACGAACTCCTGCTGATTTTTCTTCGCCATGTTTTTTTCCTCACTTTACAGGTTCATGATTTCAAAAATAAGTCGCCTTTAGAACAGTATGTCCACAAAAAAAGCGCCCCGTCCCATCACTGGGACGAAGCGCATTGCTTCGCGGTACCACCCGGTTTGGCGCTCTCCGCGCCCTGCTCAACCCCTTATCGCGGGGAGAACGGCGGCGTTCTTGGCGCCGCGGCTGATGGGGTTCGGAGCCTTGAACGCGCGCCCTGCCCGGCCTTGCAGCTGTTAGCCCGGCTCTCTTGAAAGGTTTTCGCGTTCCGCTTTCCCCGTTATCGCCTGATATCGCATTCATTATAAGCAAAAATCGGGGGGATGTCAACCGTTTCGCGGCTCAATTTTTCGCCTTGTGCTGTTTGCAGCTTGAATATCCGCCCGCCTTGTTTACGCCCCCAGCAATTTGCTGAGCGTACACACCGCCTGCGCCTCATCCGGCCCTTCGGCAAGAATGGTCACGGCCTGCCCGTCGCGCAAATCGGCGGAAAGCACGCCCATCAGCGATTTGGCGTTGACCGTCAAATTCTGCCGCTTGAGCAGCACGCGGCTCTCAAATTCGCTCATCCTGTGCGCGATATCGGCCGCCTGCCGGGTCATCAGTTCCTTCTGAATCGCAACTTTAATCGTCAGCTCCATCGCTCGCTTTCTCCTTTCGCTCTGCTCGTGTCGGGTTCAGGCCTTTTGGGCCTTCCGTCTGTGTTGAATGCGCGCGGCGATCAGCGCCAGCGCCGTCAGCAGCGATACCGCATCCGATATCCGCCACCAGCGTTTGCCCGCATACCAGAGTTTGACTTCGCCCTTCGTGCCCGCCGGAACGACAACCGTCAGCCGCTTGTTTTCGTCAAGCCCCGTTTCCAGCTCCTGTCCGTCCGCCTGCGCACAGTAACCGTCGTAACCGAACAGCGGAACGGAAATCACGCCGTCCGTTTGCGCTTCCACCTGCATTCCGATCTGCGTGCCCCGCTTGGCATACGCCGTCAGGTCGATTTCGCCCTGTTCGACATGCGGGTTTTTGTCGAGCGTATAGCCGAAGTTCGTCCCTTCCATCGTGTATTCCGTGCCATACATATACGGAGGATACGTCTCGCCGTAGCGCAGATACAAGTCGCTCTGCGTTTCGGTTGTCAGTGTCGGCAGAGCCAGCGCCGCCGTGAGGCACAGCGTCAGCAGCACGCCGTGTTCGGGCTTCTCCTCAAAGAAGCGCGCCACGCCGTATCCGGCCGCCAGCGCCAGCAGCACCACCGCCAGCATCAGCAACCGCCAGGTGAACTGCATGTAATCCATCAATCCATGGTCAATCAGCGCCACATAGCTCCACGGGAAAAAATCCGTCGAAGCAACGGCGAAGAACACGCCGCCCGCAATGAACGTCAGCGCCTTTCGCTCGTTTTCATCGCGTCTGCGGCTGCGAAGGATCGCCACCAGCGCCAATCCCGCCCCGATAATCAGCCAGAGATCCAGCCCCGCCGAAAAGCTGAGCAGCCGCAGGTTCTTCGGCTTGACGATTGTGCCGCGCCCCAGCGTCAATAACTGCGCCGGTTCGATGGTGTTGTAAATTAAATGCCATGCCAGATCCGCCGCGCCGATGCCCTCCGAAGCATAGGTCAGGAAAGGCACATATTGGAAGGCGACAAGCAGCGCGCAAAGCCCCGCCGCCTTTAAAATCGGCAGAATGCGCTTCTCCTTCACGATGCCGCGAATGTGGATCAGGCCAAAAAGCACGGCTAGCAACGCACAGAGCATCGTGCTGATCACGTGGCAGAGCGCAATGCCCGCCGCCGTCAGCGACAGCGCCGCCCAGTGGCGTTGATCCCCGCAGACGACCTCCCACAGCGCCCAAATGAACATGGGCAGAATGGCCATTGCGATGGCCTCGCCGACCGCGTAACGCGTCACCACGTCGGAGAGACGGTACATCGCCAGCGTGTAGCCGATGGAAGCGCAGGCCGCCGCGCCGCGATGGCCGAACAGCCGCTTAGCCGCCGCATACATGCTCAGCGCCGAAGCCAGATTGATGGCGATGCTCAGCACGTTGCCCACGTAAATCAGGCTTGCGCCGCACAGCCGCATCAGCGCAAACGGATAGAGGAAGAAATCCGGATAGAAGATGGAGGTCAGCGCGCCGTATCCGTTGTAAGAATCGCCGCCCAGCCGGACGGGGAACTGCCCCTCCCGCAGGCCGCTGGCCAGATTTTCAATGCGCGCCAGGTGCCACTCGGTATCGTGGCCGATATTCAGCGTCTCCTTGAGCGCCGGGCCGGAAGCGATCAGCACCGCTATACCGATCGCCAGCAGAATGCACGCGTCGTCCGGCTTCATGCGCCCGGTTGCGTAGAGCACCCAGAGCACGCTCAGCGCCAGCGCAAAGAACACCAGCGTGAATTCATCGTCGGCATACGCGGGCAGATAGATGCGAAGATCCCCGACACGCAGGAACTCGCCCGCCGCAAATTCGAATTTCAGCTGCACGTTTTCACAGCTTTCCGGCAGCGTCAGCTCAATATCGCCTTCCCCTTCGCCCGCAGGCAGGACAAAGGTGCTCGGTTCGATGGCCGTTCCGTTGTCGCAGAGCACATGCAGCAGCGCGTCGCCGTCGTTTTCCGCCACCCAGTGAATGCGATATTTTCCCGCCGGAAGGTTGAACCCCGGCCCTTTCCACCACGCCGTAAGCGTCGCCCGCGCTCAGGCTTACGTCCGTTCCATTCGGAAAGGTCATCTGCTCGGAAACGACGTTGCCGATGGCCTCCTGCTTTTGCAATCTTCCGCTGAGAATCGCCAGCACACAAAACAGTAGCGTGGCCACAATCGGCAGCCATACCGCAGTTTTGCTCCTCTTGTTCATGTCCGTTCTCCCTTGTCAGTTCGTTTCGCCCGCTCAGCCTTCTTCCAGCTCTTTCGCCATGGCTTCCAACCTGCGCAGCCTGTGGTTCACCCCGCTCTTACCGACCGGCGGATCGCACAGCCTGCCCAGCTCTTCAAGCGACATTTCCGGGTGGGCCAGCCGCAGTTCCGCCATTTCCCAAAGCAGCGGCGGCAGGCTCTCCTGTCCATGGGCCGCCAGCACCCGTTCAATCGCCTGCGCCTGCCGCGAAGCCGCCGTCACCGCGCGCTGCACGTTGGCGCTGTCGCAGTTGACGGCGCGGTTGGCGTTGTTGCGCAGCTCTTTGCGGATATAAGCGTCCTCCATCGCGAACCGGGCGCTCTGCGCGCCGAAAATGCTGAGCATATCCGTGATTTCGTTCTGTCCTTTGAGATAGACCAGCGTCATGGCGCGGCGCTTGGTCAGATGCGCGCTGAGCGAAAACCGCGCGATCAGCCTTTGCAGCGCCGCCGCAAACGCCTCGTCTTCCAGCACAAATTCCAAATGATATTCCTTTTCCGGGTCTGTCACCGATCCGCAGGCCAGAAACACGCCGCGCAAAAACGACATGCGGCAGCATTTGCGCACCGTGATTTCGCGGGGCACGCCGCGCCGCTGGCCCATCTCGATACCGCATCCTTCCAGCACGAAGGAAGCCTCGCTTCCGCTGATCTCGATGCGGTAGGCGCTCCGCCCGCCGAGCCGCGAGCGCTTGAGCGTCACCAGCTGAGGCTGCACGTCAAAAACCTCGCGCAGCAGCCGGAACGCGCGCCGGGCGACGGCGTTGTTTTCCGTTTCGATGGAGAGCCGCTTCTCGCCTCCGCCGCGGTAGATGACCGAACCGGCGGCGCAGACGATACCGCTCAGTTCCGCCAGCAGACAGCACACGCTGTCCGGCTCAAAGCGGCAAAGCTCCTCTTTGGTCTGCGATGAATACGACATGGCGGCAGAAATCCCCTTTCATCAAGCCTTCCGCCGCCGGAACGCTTAGTCCCTGCGGCGGTTGTTGCCCGCAATGAGCACCAGTCTGAGCAGCTGCAACAGCGATTGCAGTGCGGCGGCAACATATGTCAGCGCAGCCGCGGAAAGCACTGCCTTCACGCCGCGCACCTCGTCTTCCGGCAGATAGCCGCTTTCCAGCACCTGAACCGCGCGGCCGGAAGCATTAAACTCCACCGGCAGCGTCACCACGTAAAACAGAACGGCCAGCGCAAAGCAAAAGATGCCGATCTTCACCAGCGGTTCCCACGAAAGAATCAGGCCGAGCATGAACAGCGGAATCGACGCGCCCGAACCGATGTTGGCAATCGGCACCATCGTCGAGCGGATGCGCAGCGGCGCGTAATCCTGCGCGTCCTGAATGGCGTGTCCCGCTTCGTGCGCAGCCACGCCCAGCGCCGCGACGGAATCCGAACCGTAGACCTCGCTGGACAGGCGGAGCACGCCGTTTTCCGGATCATAGTGATCGGTCAGCTTGCCGGAAATGCACTCAATGCGCACATTCTCGCAGCCGTTGCCATCCAAAATCTGCCGCGCCATCTGTGCGCCCGTCATCCGCGTGGAGGAAGGCACCTTCGACCATTTGGAATACGTCGTCGAGACCTTGATCTGCGCATACAGCGCCACAATCGCTCCAAGGATAATCAGCCAATACGTCGGATCATAATAATAAAACATGGCGTACCTCCTGTTTCGTTTCTAACGTCCTGTCTATACTGTCAATTTAAAAGCGTATGCTTTTCTAGCGTCTATGATACGCGTTTTGCCCCTGCCGCGCAAGCCTTCCCGCACAAAAACCCGATTTTGCCGCCTGATTTGTCCTTCTGTCCCGCTATTCTTCCATCTCCGAAAACTTCACCAGCACCGCGCCGTCCGCCCATCGGACGGAGCCTTTCTTCGGGAAGCCGTCCATGTTTTCGGCCGCTTCCCTCTGCGCTTCGCTGAGATCGTCCGTGTTCAGGCGCGCCATCGGGTAGGCCATTACGTCGCCCAGATACATCCAGATCATGTTCTCATCCGTAACAGCGAACAGCTTGTCCGCGCCTGTGAAATAGACGTAATCCTCAAACCCCGCCCGCGTCATCGCGATGGGCGAATGGCTGATGTTGCCGATGAAACACACGGGCGTTTCACCCGGCTCATAGCCGTCCAGCTGCTCGATGCGGTCGAGCACGCGCGTCATCACGGACTGCGTCGCGTCGTATTCCAGATCCTTTTTGAGATACAGCCGATTGGCGTAGATCGTTCGATCCAGCAGCAGCAGGCAGACGGCCAGCGGCAGGGCATACGCCAGCGCGCGCTTTCGCGTTGAAACGAACTGCACGTCCGTCAGCGCCAAATCCCACGCGATTTCGCTGACAACCACCGCGTAAATCGGCGCGGCGACGTAGGCATACATCATCAAATCATGGATAAATTCCTTGGAAAACAGGTAAATCCAGTTCATGCCCGCCGGAAGCAGCAGCAAAATGAGCGTCGCGGCCATTCGGCTCCCCCGGTCAAGCCCGCTTCTGCGCATGACATAGGCCGTCGCGCCGACGCCATAGAGCAGCGCAAAGATCAGCGCCGCACGCGCCCAAAACGGATTGGCGCCTTGCATGGAAAACAGATGTTCAATCGGATAGAGCCACGTGTTCAGCAGCAGCGTCGGCACAAAGACGCCCTCAAAATCGCCGAGGTTCGCCATGCCGTTCTGTCCCGCCTCCGGCGCAATGCCCGTCGCCGCCAGCACGATGTGATAGACCGCGAAGAACAGGCCCATGCCCATGCCGAGCGCCGCAATGCTCCCGCCGCACCGGGGATACAGGCGCATCAACGTATCCCGCAGACTGTCGCCCTCCAGCAGCCGGATCGCGGCCCAAACCATCACCAGCGCGGTGAAGACCTGCAAATACGCCTGATACAGCCCCGCCGAAGCCATCAGCAGCACCGCCGCGCAGACATACGTGGTCAGGCGCTTTCTCCCCCGCAGGCAGAGCCACGCCGCCGATACGTTCAGCAGCAGCGCCAGCGCGTAAATATCCGTCAGATAGACATACGTCGCATCCGCACAGATGAGCGCCAGACTGCCGCACATCAGCCCCGCCAACAGGAACAGCGTCAGCCGTGAGCGCACTTTCAGCAGGCTGGCCGTGCCGTAAACCGAAAGCGTCATATACACGCAGGTCAGCAGCCCGACGAGGAACGGCGCGCCGACGCTCCCGCGAAACGCCCAATAGACTGGCTGCATAAACCGGCCGAGCGAAAGCTGCCACGCCAAATCATCCGGCCACGCAAACGCCAGCGAATCATGGGAAAAGCCCAGCGACACATAGCGGTAGCCGTGCAGAATCAGCATAAAAAACAGGGTGCACAGCGCCGCGTCGCGAAGCCGTCTGCTGATGTGAATTTCGAGTTTATTCATGTCCTTCCTTTACCCAAAGCGGCCTGAGGCCGCCTGCCCTTCCGCCGCAATCTGCAAAGCCTCAAATCTCCGCACACGCGGATGATTGTTGCGCCGTTTCCCGTGTGTCGAAAAAGCAGCAGAAAAACTCGCGCTTTTCTGCTGCTTGACTGGTTCGTCCTGTTACGCCTTGATGCCGTTGTAGATGAATCCCTCGTCCGCATCGACGGTAATCATCATGCCGCTCTTGAGCATATGCACCGCCTGATAGGTGCGATCCATCATCATCGGAATGCCCATCGCCTGGCAGGCCACGGCCGCGTGGCACTCCGGATTGGTGCTTTCCACGACGACCGCGGACGCGCGGCGCATATAGGGCAGCATCTCGCTCGAAGTCATCTTGGTGACGATCACATCGCCATCCTTGAAGTCGCTCTCCAGATCGCTGAGCGTGTTGACGGTGCAGACATTGCCGCTCGCGCAGCCGCTGCCCACGCCGATGCCGCGCAGCAGCACGTTGCCGACGATATGCGCCTTGATCAGGTTGGTCGTGCCGGAAACGCCCGTCGGCACGCCCGCGGAAATGATCACCACGTCGCCGGTCTTAATCAGTCCGGTCTGCTGCGCCGCCTCAACGGCCGTATTGATGAGTTCGTCGGTATCGCCGCTCACGCCCATGTGCGCCGGCATAACGCCATAGCTCAGGCCCAGCTGATGATACGCATGTTCGCTCGGCGTCGGCGCGATGATCGGGCAGTCCGGGCGGAAACGGGCGACCATGCGCGCCGTCGTACCGGAGTTGCTCGGCGTGATGATGGCGTTGGCGTTCAAATCGCGCGCCATCTGGCAGCAGGAATAGGAAACCGCGTTCGCCACCGTGCGGACGGTCGCGTTGCGCACCGCCTCCTGCTGGAGCAGCTGGGTGTTGTCGTGCAGCTGATGCGCTTCGATGTAGGTCGCAATGCGCACCATCGTGCCGACGGCCTCGATCGGGTACTTGCCCGCGGCGGTCTCGCCGGAGAGCATGATCGCGTCCGTACCGTCGATGATGGCGTTGGCCACGTCGCTGGCTTCCGCGCGGGTCGGGCGCGGGTTGCGGATCATGGAATCGAGCATCTGCGTCGCGGTGATGACCGGCTTGGCCGCCACGTTGCACTTGTGGATGAACTGCTTTTGCAGCACCGGAACTTCTTCCATATCGACTTCCACGCCCAGGTCGCCGCGCGCCACCATGATGCCGTCGGAAACCTTGAGGATTTCGTCAAAGTTATTCACGCCCATGCGGTTTTCGATCTTGGAGAAAATCTGCACATGGCTGCCGCCGTTGTCGGCGCAGAGCTTGCGGATGGTCAGCACGTCGCTGGGACGGCAGACGAAGGACGCGGCGATGAGGTCAATGCCCTTTTCAATGCCGAAGATGATGTCGCTGCGATCCTTTTCGCCGATGGAAGGCATCTGCAAATCCACATCCGGCACGGAAATGCCCTTGCGGCCGCCAAGCACGCCGCCGTTGATGACCGTGCAGACGATGTCCGTGCCGTTCACGATCTGCTTAACGTCCAGCGCGATCAGGCCGTCGTCAATCAGAACGCGCGTGCCGGCATGCACCAGATCGACCATCTTCGGATAGGTGATGGACACCTGCGTTTCGTCGCCCTCGATGTCGCGGCTGGTCAGGATGAAATCCTGCCCGGCCTGGAGCGTCACCTTGTCGCCCTTGAGGGTTTTGGTGCGCACTTCCGGGCCCTTGGTATCCAGCATGATGGCGACCGGGATATTCTTTTCCGCACGCAGACGCTTGATGCGGTCAATGCGCGCGCCCTGCTCTTCGTAAGAGCCGTGTGACATATTCAGACGGCACACGTTCATGCCCGCGTCCATCAGCTTGGAGATCATCTCTTCGCTGTCGCTGGCCGGGCCGAGCGTACACACGATTTTGGTCTTTCTGATCATTTTGTTTTCCTCCTTGAACGGCCGCCACTCCCAGACGGCCAGGCACACTCTGCTTTTTTGCAAACGTACCTATTTTACATGGAAAGCAGCGCGCTGTCAACTTCCGCCCCTGCTCCCTCTTCAAGTTATTTTCTTCACGAAAAGGCAGGCCGCATAAGGATTTTCAAGCCTTACAAAACCGCGGCGCATCTTCTGTTTAAAGTGTCGAATTCATAACTTTTACGGGGATTTTACGAGCCAACCGATTCAAACATTTCGATCATTCTTTTGCGGCCATTTCTTTTTCATTGTTTTTCTCAATCGCCCTGCACTCCATATAATACCGCTTTTCCGTCGCCTCGCCCATGGAGAACGTCTTCCGGGGCAGCACGCCGCCCGCGGCAATCGCCGGGAAGAGCGCGCGCTTATCCATCGCGCCGAGCAGCGCCGCCGTCGCGCCGTTTTGGGCAAGGCTCGCCGCGTCTGCGTCGCCATGCACGTAGTCCAGCGACCAGCCGCTCTTTTCGCCGCACGCCTGATCGAGGTATTTCTGCAAAACGTCCACCGGCAGGCGGTCTCCTCGCCCGCTGATGGCAAAGCCGCGCCGCTCGCCGCCCTGCACGAGCGTCACTTCGCCGCCATCCGTGAGCGTCATGCCGTGGGCGCGCAGATACAGTTCAAAGCTGCTTTGCAGCGCGTCGATATCCGCGCCGAAAACCACGCGGTGAACCGGTCGGAAGACCAGCGCCGGGCTGTGCAGATTGACCAGTTCGCAGAGCGCAAACCGCGCGGGATGGTTCTCCCGCTCCGCTTCGGAAAGCGTCGGCTTGATCTGCTCCCAGCAGGCTTTCGCCGTCGCCAGC
>OLPW01001576.1_pt1 | contig 23003 bp, 20 predicted proteins | sample 1672161 | NCBI WGS metagenome assembly OLPW01 (sample SAMEA3136654, study PRJEB25190) | human gut metagenome
TCTGTTACAGTACTTTGTGCTAAGGGTGGCGTTCAACCACAATCTGAAACTGTTTGGAGACAAGCAAATAAATATAATGTACCAAGAATGGTATATGTTAATAAAATGGACATCACAGGTGCTGATTTCTATAATTGCGTAAAACAATTAAGAGAAAGATTACAAGCAAATGCTGTGCCAATTGCATTACCTATTGGAAAAGAAGATAACTTTAAAGGAATTGTTGACTTATTAAAAATGGAAGCTTTAGTACATTATGATGATCTTGGAAAAGATGTTAGACATGAAGAAATTCCAGAAGACATGAAGGAATTAGCAGAAAAATATAGAACTGAGTTACTAGAGCATATTGCAGAAGTTGACGATGATTTAATGGAAAAATATCTTGGCGGTGAAGACATTTCAATCGAAGAAATGAAAGCTGCTATAAGAAAATCTACTATAGCTGGTACAATGGTTCCAGTTACTTGTGGAAGTTCATATAAAAATAAAGGTGTACAAGAATTACTTGATGATATTGTTGATTATATGCCAGCTCCAACTGATATACCTCATATAAAAGGTGTATTAGCAGACGGAACTGAAGAAGAAAGAATATCAGCTGATGATCAACCATTCTCTGCATTAGCATTTAAAATAATGACTGATCCATATGTTGGTAAATTAACTTTCTTTAGAGTATATTCTGGAACATTAGAAAGTGGTTCATATGTATTAAACGCTAATAAAGGTAAAAAAGAAAGAATAGGAAGACTTATTCAAATGCATGCAAACTCTAGACAAGATATAGATAAAGTATATGCTGGAGATATTGCTTGTGCAGTTGGTTTAAAAGATGTTGTAACTGGAGATACAATTTGTGATGAAAATGCACCAATTATATTAGAATCTATTGAGTTCCCAGAACCAGTTATAGATATAGCTATAGAACCAAAATCTAAAGCTGATTCTGAAAAAATGGGTATTGCATTACAAAAGCTAGCAGAAGAGGATCCATCTTTTAGAACATATACAGATCAAGAAACTGGTCAAACTATCATTGCTGGTATGGGTGAATTACACCTAGATATCATTGTTGATAGATTAAAAAGAGAATTTAAAGTTGAAGCAAACGTTGGTAAACCACAAGTTGCTTATAAAGAAACAATAAAGAAACCTGTAAAAGTTGAAGGTAAATTCATCAGACAATCTGGTGGTAGAGGTCAATATGGTCACGTTTGGTTAGAAGTTGAACCAAATGAACCAGGTAAAGGTTATTCATTTGAATCTAGAATCGTTGGTGGAGTTGTTCCTAAAGAATATGTTAAACCAACTGATGAAGGTGTTCAAGATGCAATGAAATCTGGTATCTTAGCTGGTTATCCAGTTGTTGATGTTAAGGTTGCTTTAGTTGATGGTTCTTACCATGACGTTGACTCTTCTGAAATGGCATTCCACGTTGCTGGATCTATGGCATTTAAAGAAGCTTGTCGTCAAGGTGGAGCAGTTTTACTTGAACCAATAATGAAAGTTGATATCATTGTTCCAGAAGAATATATGGGAGATGTTATTGGTGATGTAAACTCAAGACGTGGAAGAATGGAAGGTATGGATACAGTACAAGGTACTACAACTATACATTCATTTATACCACTTTCAGAAATGTTTGGTTATGCTACAGACTTACGTTCTAAAACTCAAGGTAGAGGAGTATACTCTATGGAACCATCTCACTATGAAGAAGTTCCAAAATCTGTTTTAGAAACTATTGTGTCTAGCAGAAAAAAATCTGAAGAATAATAACTAAAATAAGTAAAAAGCATTTAAAGGTATTGCAAAATACCTTTAAATGTAGTAAAATTATATTTATAAAATGATGTCTTTTAGACATTAAATGTGATATTTAAGGAGGAATTTTAAAATGGCAAAAGCAAAGTTTGAAAGAAACAAACCACATGCTAACATTGGTACTATAGGTCACGTTGACCATGGTAAAACTACACTTACAGCTGCTATAACTAAATATTGTAGCTTAACAGGTGGAGCAGAATTTAGAGCATATGATCAAATCGATGGTGCTCCTGAAGAAAGAGCTAGAGGTATAACAATATCTACAGCTCACGTTGAATACGAAACAGCAAATAGACACTATGCACACGTTGACTGTCCAGGACATGCTGACTATGTTAAAAACATGATCACTGGTGCAGCACAAATGGATGGTGCAATTCTAGTTGTATCTGCTGCTGATGGTCCAATGCCACAAACAAGAGAACATATTCTTCTTGCAAGACAAGTTGGTGTTCCATATATAGTTGTATTCATGAACAAATGTGATATGGTTGACGATCCAGAATTATTAGAATTAGTTGAAATGGATATAAGAGATCTATTATCTAAATATGATTTCCCAGGTGATACTACTCCAGTAATTCAAGGTTCTGCTTTAAAAGTATTAGAATCTACTTCTAAAGATCCAGAAGCTCCAGAATACAAATGTATCAAAGATTTATTAGAAGCTGTTGATACATATATACCAACTCCACAAAGAGATACAGATAAACCTTTCTTAATGCCAGTTGAAGATGTATTCACTATCACAGGTAGAGGTACAGTTGCTACAGGTAGAATTGAAAGAGGTATCTTAAAATTATCTGAAGAAGTTGAAATCGTTGGACTTTCTGAAGAAACTAGAAAAACAGTTGTAACAGGTATCGAAATGTTCAGAAAAGAACTTGCTCAAGCAGAAGCTGGTGATAACGCTGGTGTTCTTCTAAGAGGTGTTCAAAGAGATGAAATCGAAAGAGGTCAAGTTATTGCTAAACCAGGTTCAATAAAACCACATACTGATTTTGAAGCTGAAGTTTACATACTAACTAAAGAAGAAGGTGGAAGACATACTCCATTCTTCAAAGGTTACAGACCACAATTCTATTTCAGAACAACTGACGTTACAGGTGTTATGGAAGAATTAAAATCATCTGATGGTACTCCATTAGAAATGGTTATGCCTGGAGATAATGTAACAATGAAAATCAAACTTATAACTCCTATCGCAATCGAAAAAGGATTAAAATTCGCTATTCGTGAAGGTGGTAGAACAGTAGGTGCTGGTTCTGTTGCTAACATTATTGGTTAATTTGAATTAGTATAAAAAGGTGCACGTGATTTATTCATATGCACCTTTTTTATTTAAAGGTGACATGATGAAAAAAGAGAATATTTGGCTAATAATATCTATTCTTTTAGTTATAATTTGGATGGTATCAGTTTTTAAACTTTCTGGTGAAGTAAGTGAAGTATCCGGAAATAGAAGTGGTGGATTTATCTCAAGTATAATAAGGTTTTTTAATAATGATATTTCAGAAGATAAATTAGAAAAATTAACTGAAAGCTTGCAACCTTTTGTTAGAAAATGTGCACATTTTTGTTTGTATGCAATAGGTGGCTTTTTAATATATAATTTAGTTAATTGTATATTTAAAAGATATAACAATAAAGATAGCTATAAAAACTGTATTTTAATTAGTATATTTATAGGAGTGATTTATGCAATTACGGATGAGTTACATCAACTGTTTGTAAGTGGAAGAAGTGGAGAACTAAGAGATGTATTTATTGATAGTTGTGGAATAATTTTAGGAGTAATCATGTGTTATGCAATTGTTAAATTTATAACTTTGAAATTAGTTCATAACAAATCATAAAGTTATGTTAAATAAATAAAAGAAAAAGCTTAAAAATATCTAAAATCGGATAATGCAAATATCTGATTTTTTTGTCGATTTTTGCTTGAAAAAAAGTTCAAGTTGTTATATAATAGTAAATGTCAAAGTAAATAAAAATTACTTTGATTTATGTTATAGGGGAATGAAAAATGTATAAGAAATATTTTAAAAGATTACTTGATTTGTTTTTTGCTATTATATTATTTATATTAACTTTGCCGATTGTAGGTATAGCAAGCCTTATCATCTTTATTTTAGATAAGGGACAATCTCCTTTGTTTAAACAACAAAGAGTAGGAAAAGATGAAGTTAAATTTAATATATATAAACTAAGAACAATGGCAAAGGATGAAAACGGTGTAAATCAAGTAACAAAGTTTGGTAAAATTTTAAGAGATACAAGCATTGATGAGCTTCCTCAACTTATTAATATAATAAAAGGTGAAATGAGTTTTATTGGCCCAAGACCATGGATTTCAGAGTATAGTAAATATTTTACTAAAAAAGATAGAAGAAGATCAGAAGTTTTACCGGGATTATCTGGTTGGGCACAAGTACAAGGTAGAAATGGAATAACCGTAAAAGAAAAATTAAGAGCAGATGCATGGTATGTTGATCATGTAACATTTAAAACTGATTTAACAATTTTATTAAAAACAATAGAGCTAATATTTAAAAGAACAGGAGCTTCTATTACAGAAACAGGAATACAAGATGAACTTTCTGAATTAAAAGAAAGTTATTATATGACAACTGATATAAATGAAAATGCACAATCAATAAAAGAAAGAATAGGTTAATTTATTATGAAGAAAGTATTGTTTACAGCAACTGTTGATTCGCATATTTTACACTTTCATATTCCATATCTAAAACTCTTTAAAGAAAATGGATATGAGGTGCATGTAGCAACAAATGGAGATGAAAAAATACCATATTGTGATGTGAAGCATAAGATTTCTTTTGAAAGAAGTCCGATTAAGCTAAATAATTTAAAAGCTATTAAACAGTTAAAGAAAGTTATAGATAAAGAAAAATTTGATATAATACATTGCCATACTCCTATGGGAAGTGTAGTAACAAGATTAGCAGCCAAAAAAGCAAGAAAGAATGGTACTAGAGTTATCTATACTGCTCATGGATTTCATTTTTATAAAGGGGCATCATTATTAAATTGGCTAGTTTTTTACCCTATTGAAAAGATACTATCATATATAACTGATGATTTAATAACAATAAACAAAGAAGATTATGAATTAGCTCTAAAGAAGTTCCATGCAAAGAATACATACTATGTTCCAGGTGTTGGGGTAGATAAAGCTAAATTTGATTTTATTTTTACAGATGATGAAAAACATAAATTAAGAGAAAGCTTGAGTTTAAATGATGATGATTTTGTTATCATCTATGTGGCAGAATTAAATAAAAACAAAAATCAAAAGTTAGCAATAGAAGCAATGAAAGAATTAACAAGCAAAAATAACAAAGTAAAATTGTTGCTTGTTGGAAAAGGCTCATATGGCCCAAAATACCAAGAAATGGTAGCGGATTTAGAACTTCAAGATAATGTTATATTTGCTGGATATAGAAAAGATGTAAATAAACTTTTGAAAATTGCAAATTTGGGGATCTCTTGTAGTATAAGAGAAGGATTAGGCTTAAATATTATTGAAGAATTATGCTCTGGACTAGCTGTTATTTCCACTAGAAACAGGGGACATCTTAGCATATATGATAATGAGTATATAATTGATTATGATAAAAAAGTTTTAAGTGAAAAACTAGAAAAAATAATTAACGCAAGTAGTGAAGAATATACTAAAATATATCTTAGTGAAAGTAAAGATTTACAAAGTTTTTTATTTGATAATATAAAAAAAAGCATGTGTAAAATATATGGCATAGAAAAGTAAACGGAGGAAGGATTTGAAATACGGAAAAATTTCAATTATTATGGGAGCATATAACTGTGAAAAATATTTATCTCAATCTATAGAATCTATTTTAAATCAGACATATGGAAATTGGGAGTTTATCATTTGTGATGATGGCTCTACTGATAATACATACAAAATATTGCAAGAGTTTGAAGAGAATTATAAAGATAAATTTATCATATTAAAAAACGACCAAAATATGGGATTAAATTACACTTTAAACAAATGCTTAGAAAAAGCAACTGGAGAATATATTGCAAGACAAGATGCTGATGATATTTCGCTTCCTACTAGATTTGAAAAGGAAGTTAAATGTTTAGAAGAAAAAAAGGTAGAACTTGTAAGTTGTAACATGTCATACTTTGATGAATTTGGAATTTGGGGTGAAAGCCATATGAAGGCTGAACCTGTAAAGGAAGACTTTGCAAAAGGAAGTCCTTTTTGCCATGCTCCAAGTATTATGAGAAAAGATGCAATATACTCTGTTGGCGGTTATACTATAGCAAAAAGATTAATTAGAGTTGAAGATTATCATTTGTGGTTTAAGATGTATCAAAAAGGGTACAGAGGATACAATCTTAAAGAGGCGTTATATCAGATGAGAGATGACAAAGATGCCTCTAAAAGAAGAAATATAAGAAATAGGATAAATGAAGCATATGTTAGGTTTATAGGATTTAGAATGCTTAAATTAAAACCTAGATATTATATTTATGTGCTTAGACCGTTAATATTATTATTAATTCCAAGAGTTCTATATGATCATATGCATAGAAAAAAGTTAAGTGGGTGAGAAAATGAAAAAGCTAAATGTTTTACACGTAATTGGTTCTATGAATAGTGGTGGTGCTGAAACATTTTTAATGAATATATTTAGAAAAGCAGATAGGCAGAAGTTTAATTTCTATTTTTTATGCTATAGTGATGAAAAATTTGACTATGAAGATGAAATATATAGACTTGGCGGAACAATAATAAGAATAAAATACAGTTATAAGAGAATTATACAAAATGTAAAACAGATAAAAGAAATAATTAAGAAATATGATATTGATATAGTTCATGCACATACATATTATAACTCTGTTTTTAGTGTTATTGCAGCAAAACAGTGTAAAATATCTTCAATAGTTCACGCACATAGTACTAAATCGGTAAATAGTCCTAATTTCTTGCAAAAAATATATTACGCTATATCAAAGCAACTTATTAGAAAAAATATAAGCATGGCTTTGGCGTGTAGTGAAGTTGCAGGAAAAGCTATGCTAGGGGAAAATGTTAAATATCAAGTACTAAAAAATGGAATTGAGATAAGTAACTTTAAATACAACAAGGATAAGAGAAAAGAAGTTAGAAATAAATATTCTATAGTAGAAAGTGATACTGTATTTTGTTGTGTTGCTAGATTTGAAGAAGTTAAAAATCAATCATTTTTAGTAGATGTATTTAAAGAGTATCATGAAATGAATAAAAATTCTAAGCTAATATTAGTTGGAAGAGGAAGCCTTAAAGAAAAAATAGCGGAAAAAGTGGAAAATCTAGGATTAAAAAACGATGTTATCTTTACAGGTGTGCTTAGTGATGTTAATTTAATATATAATGCTTCAGATCTTTTTGTTTTACCATCTCTTTTTGAAGGGCTGGGTATAGTTTTAATAGAAGCGCAGACAAATGGACTTGTTTGCTTTGCTAGTGATAATATCCCACATGAAGTGGACGTTACAGGTAATACTCACTTTTTAAAGCTAGAGCTAGGTGCAAAAGAGTGGGCAAATATTATATCAAATACAGATCTAAGTAGATATGACGAAGAAGAAAAAGTAAGAGATAGTGGATATAGTATAAGTGACGTAACTAAAAAATTAGAAAAAATATATTTAGAATTAGTATGATAGGAGTAGATTGTGAAAGAGATAAGAATAAAATTTTCTACAATTTGTAAAATTTTAATTGTATTTTTGGCATGTGTTTATGTATTTTTATATAGTAGTGTAACAAATTTTAGCTCAATAGATACATACCTTTCTATTTTAGTTATGTTCGTTAACACTATGATATTTTTGTTAAGTTATAAAAGGACATTAAAAAATAAATCAGGTATTATAACTTTGCTAATTTTACTTGCAAGTTTGACACTTGGGCTATTATCTGATAAAAATGACATAAAGACACAGTTATTGCTTGTTAACTTGGCAATTACTTTACTTTATTGTAGTGAACAATATTTAAATGAAAGAGATATAAAATACCTTTCAGGATTAATGCTACTTTTGTTTATACTTTTCAATTTTACAAGCAAAATTGGGTTTAACGAAAATACTATAGGTTATATCTTTTTTATTTCCTTGCCATTTATTCATATATTATTAAAAAAAAGTAACTTAAAAAAAGGAATTTATAAAGTAGTATTACTAGCTGTTACAGTATATATAGCCTACGGTATTTATGATTCTAAATGTAGGTCTGCACTATATGCTTTCATATTATACTGGATAGTATACATGCTTGTAACTAAATTTAAAGATAAGAAGAAATTTTGGAGTGTATTTTGTTCCTTGTTATTAATAGGGTGTATATTATTCCCTTTACTATATGTTGGAATGTGGAGAAACAATATAGATATTAAATTACCATTTACAAACAAACAGTTATATACAGGAAGAGAAGAAATTTGGTATAATGCACTACAATTACTAAAAGGAAATTTATTAACAGGTGTAGGATATAACTATGTTGAAATTTTAAATACACATAACTCTTTGATGTATATTTTACTTATTTATGGAATTGTTAACTTAACTTTAATTTTACTACTATTCTTTAAATGTATTAAAAAGATTGTAAAAAAGTTAGAAAATGATGATATAAACAGGATTGGATTTTCAGGATTTGTTGCAAATATTTTGATAGCATATTTTGAAACCAATCTAATATGGAATAAAGAGGCAATCTTTATCATTTTACTACTTGTATTTTGCTTTTACGATAAAGGTTTGATACAAGCAAAGAAGGAGGAAAGAAGTGGAAAAATTAACGGTAGTAACACCGGCATATAACAGGGCAAAAGAACTTAAAACTTCATACAAAGCACTTTGCAATCAAACATGTAAAGATTTTATTTGGATGATAATAGATGATGGCTCAGAAGATAGTACAGAGGAAGTAGTAAAATCTTGGATTAAAGAAAATAATATAGATATTGTATATATAAAACAAAAAAATGGCGGAAAGTATAGAGCTATTAATACAGCAATTAGAAATTGTACTACAGAGTGGTTTGGATTCTTAGATTCTGATGACTATTATCTTAATTCTACAGTTGAAAAGATATATTATTATATAGATAAAATAGAAAAAGATGATAAAATAGCAGGAATTATTGCAAGAAGGCAAAAAGAAGATGAAAAAATAGTTGGAAGTAATATAGAGCTAAAAGAAGGAAAAATAAACTTCAACAAGCTTGTACAGAAATATGATTTCTATGGCGATACCTGCAGGATATATAGACATGATATATTATTAAAGTGCATGTATCCAGAAGAGTATCCTGATAAGTTTATTCCAGAAAGTGTAATGTTGTCAAAAATAGATAAAGATTACGATATATATTTTGTAAACGAAGGATTTTCAGTTTCAGAGTATTTAGATAATGGATATACAAGTAATTACAAAAAGTTATTATTAAACAATGTTAATGGATATTTCTTAGCATTAAAAGTTCAAATAGAATCAGAACTGAGATTTACTAAAAAACTCAGAAATACAGTTGTATATATATGTTGGGGGATACATAAAAACTTAGACTATAAATCAAACATACATAATAAATTATTGTTATATATGTGTTTACCTATAGCTAAGATGTTAATATTACTAAAGATTCCTAAGTGGTGGTATTATGATTAAAAAAATAATAGGAGCAATGTATAATAGAACGAAAGCATATTTGTTACTTTTTAAAAATATTAGAGGAATAAAAGCAAATATATTAGATGCATCTATGACTGTAGATGAGTTAATTAATAAAAAGAAATCTTTAATACGTTTAGGTGATGGAGAATTTGCCTTTTTATATAATAGGGGGATTTCTTACCAAAAGTTTGAACCTAGAATAAAAGAAGGAATATTAGAGCTTATAACTTCATATAACGATAATTTAAATTATTTGTTATGTGTGCCTAAGTATTACTTTGAGTGTCCTACATACAAATTAATAAAAAAGTTTGATACGGTTATGGCTTGGACAAAGCCTCGCGTACTTTTTAAAAAGTATTTTAATTTAAATAATACCTATGGAGATGCTTTTGTTTTTGGAAAAGAGAACAAAAATATATATGATAAATTTTTTAAATCTTTGTCACCATATAATGTTATATTTGTTCACTATGATGAAAAATATGCTAAAATATTTGAAGAAAGATATAACAAGAAAGTTGATTATGTAAAAATCCCAAGTAAAGATTCATTTAGTGTCGTAGATAATATTTTTGAAAAAGTTGAAAAAATCGTGGGGAGTGATAAATTAAAATTTGTTGTTTTGATTTCTGCAGGACCAATGGCAAAAATTCTAGCGAAGAGATTAAGTGATGCAGAAATTTGGACTGTTGATACAGGACATTGTTGGGATGCACCATTACACATAGGAGGAGTTTAATTGGATAAAATAAGTATAATAATACCAGCATATAATGCAGAAAGATATATTAAGTATTGCCTAGAATCATTGATAAATCAAACATATAAAAATCTAGAGATTATTGTTGTAAATGATGGCTCTACAGATAGTACAGCTGAAATAATAAAAGAATATCAAAAAAAAGATGATAGAATAGTATTGGTGAATACAAAGAATCATGGGGTATCTCATGCAAGAAATATAGGAATTGAAAGAGCGACAGGAGAATATATCGGTTTTGTTGACTCAGATGACTGGATAGAGCAAACAATGTATGAAGAAATGATTGGTCTAATAAAAACTAAAAAATGCGATATCGTGAGATGTAATAATTTTGTTAATTATTCAAGAGATAAAAATAGTGCAATAGGATTATACTTTGGACTATCTAATAGATTATTAGATGAATCAGAAATAAGAGGTGAACTATTAGAAAAGATAATGAAATATCTACCTTCATATGTTGTTTTATTACTTGGTAAAGCTAGTGTTATAAAAGAAATAAAATTTGATGAGAAAGTAAGATTATTAGAGGACAAGCTATTTTACTGCAAAGTTTTAACAAAAGCTAAAACAGTTTATTGTTATGACAAACCGTTATATCATTATTTTATAAATAAGTTTAGTGTAACTAATCAAAACATGAAATGTGAAAAGTATTTTTTTGATATACTTGAATTTTGCAAGAATCTTATAAATATTTTAGAAAAAAATGGTCTATATGATGAACATATGAAAAAATTAATTGCTAATATATATATAACAGTTTTTGATAGATATCTATATGATATATACATAAGTAATGGAATTGATGACGTAAAACAATATTATGCAGAGTTAAATAAAGAACAAACTTTTAAAGAAATGTTGAATTATTATGATGTCAAATTTTTAAAAGAACAAAATTTACAATATTTATTTACTACAAAGGTTTTATTAAGAAATGATTTTAAAAAGTTGAAAAGAAAGTATAATATATATACATATTATAAGTTTGTTTATGAGCTACTTTTAAATATAAAAGTAAAGATACATGATATATACATAGTTTATAAAAGGAGATGAAAAGTTTGAAAAAGATAGGTATTTTAACCTTTTTTAGTTACTTTAATTATGGCACAGTTTTGCAAGCATACGCATTACAAGAAAAAATTAGAGAACTCGGACAAGCTTCAGAAATTTTAGATTATTATTCGTTAGATAATAAAAAAACAACGTCTCAAAAAATACTTGGGGTTATTAAAAATCCAAGTATTTTGGTAGAGAGAATAAGTAAAAAAATAGACAGAATAATATATAGCAAAAAAATACAAGCCACAGTTAAAAGATATGAAGAATTTAAAAATATGCTACAAGTAACTAATAAAAAATACTATGTCGAGGCAGATCTAAAGGAATGCGTAGAAGATTATTCAGCGTTCATGGTTGGAAGTGATCAGACTTGGAATACATATTTACCGATTGTAACAAATGCTTTCTTTTTAAGTTTTGTGCCAAATAATAAAGCAAAGTTAAGTTATGCTCCAAGCTTAGGTGGAAATAAATTTTCAAGAGAAAAACAAGAAGAAATGGTAAAACAATGGAAAAATTTTGATAAATTATCATGTAGAGAAGATTTTGGAGTAGAGCTAATTAGTAAAACAACTAGTAAAAGAGTTGTTAAAGTTTTAGATCCAACTCTCTTAATTGCTAGAGAAAAGTGGGAGAAAATATCTACCAAGCTAGAGATTGAAGATAAAGAGTATGTACTTTGCTATGTACTTGGAAAAAGAAAAGAGAATTTTGAAATTATAGAAAGATTTGCGAAAGAAAAAAATCTTCCGTTATATTACATATATAATTTTGATACAAAGTTAAAGAAAAAAAGAAATTATTTGTATGGAGTTGGACCTAGAGAGTTTATTGGTTTAATCAAAAATGCAAGATATATTTTTACTGATTCTTTTCATGGAACTATCTTTAGTTTGTTATTTAATAGAGAATTCTTTACTTTCACTAAAAAGCTAGATGGCGAAGGTTCTGATAATAATAGACTATATGAGCTGTTAAAAAACTTTGAAATAGAAGATAGATATGTAAAAAAATATTCTGATATTTCCAATGTAAAAGAAATTAATTATGAGAATATAAACAAAAAAATGAATGAACAGAAAGAAAAATCTGTTTCATATTTAAAAGAATGTTTAAATTATGAAAAGGAGTAATATGATAGATATTCATGATAAAAGATGCACAGGATGTACTGCTTGCTATAACATATGTCCTAAACATTGCATTAGTATGAGAGAAGATGATGAGGGCTTTTTGTATCCATATATAGACAAGGAAAAATGTATTAACTGTGGATTATGTAAAAAAGTATGTCAGATGTATAAAGCAAGTACAGGTAATAAACCTCTTAGAGCTATAGCTGCAATTAATAGAAAAAGAGATGTGTTACTTTCAAGTTCTTCTGGTGGTATATTTTCTACTGTAGCAAATTATATACTTAAAAATGGTGGAGTAGTATGTGGCGCTGCTTTTGATGAAAAATTTAAAGTAAAACACATATTTGTAGAAAACAAAGAAGATTTAAAAAGATTATATGGATCTAAATATGTTCAAAGTGAAATCTCAGATACGTATACTCAGATAAAAGAATATTTAAAAAAGGATGTGGAGATACTTTTTTCAGGAACATCTTGCCAAGTTGAAGGATTAAAGGCTTTCCTTGGAGATGAATGTGAAAAGCTATATACTATTGATGTGATTTGCCACGGAGTACCAAATCAAAAATTCTTTGATGAATATTTAAACAGTTTTAAAAGAAAAATCGTAGATTACAACTTTAGATATAAACTAAGGAACAAAAATGTAAATACTGCGTTACTTTCATATAAATTTGAAAATGGAAAAAGGAAGATAATTGAAAATGTATTTCTAGATCCATATTATTTTGCTTTTTATGGCAGTTATAATTACAGAGACAGTTGTTATAATTGCAAATTTGCTAATTTAGAAAGAGTAGGAGATATAACTTTAGGAGATTTTTGGGGTGCAGAGAATTATCACAAAATACCTACTAATGATGGAGTATCTGCAGTTATGATTAATTCGGAAAAAGGAATAGAGCTTCTTAATAAAGCTATCCATGAAAATGTAGTATATGAAGAAGCTGATATAGAAAATATAAAGAAAAAAAATAACAATTTGCAAAAACCTGCTAAAAGACCTCTAGTTAGAGATAATATTTATAGAGATTTAAATGAAAAAGGTTTTAAATATATATCAAAGAAATATTTAAAGCCAAATCATTACATTTTAGTTAAATTAAAGAGTTTTATACCTATAAGATCGGATATAAAATGATATTAAAAGAAAAAATAATAAATATAAAGAAAGGAAAATAATCAAATTAGAATATGAGATCAACAAATTCACTAAAAAACGCTATAGTAGCTTTAATAATGAACATAATAAATATAGTAATTGGATTTATAGCACAAAAAGTATTTATAGTTACTTTAGGTGATGTTTGCTTAGGCATAAATGGATTATTTAACAATATAATTTCAATGCTTGGAGTAGTTGAACTTGGATTTGGCTCAGCTATTATTTGCAATCTATATAAACCAATTGCAGAGGATGATAAACCTAAAATTAAAACTTTAATGAACTTCTACAAAAAGAGTTATAGATTAATAGCATTCGTAGTTTTTATCATTGGACTTTTAGTTTTACCATTTATTAATAACATAGTTGGAGATGTGGTTTTCCAATATAATATTTATTTTATATTTATGCTATATTTAATTGATGTTGTATGTTCATATTTGCTTACATATAAACGTTCGATTTTATATGCAAGTCAGAAAGCATATGTTATTAACATTGTACATATAGTCTATACCTTAGTAATGAATGGTTTACAAATTCTATTTTTGTTTTTGGCCCACAATTTTGTTATTTATCTAGTTATAAAGATAGCATGCAGAATAGTTGAAAATGTAGCTATTAATATAGTAGTTAATAAAAGATACACATATTTGCGCGAAAAAAACGTTGAGAAAATAGAAGAGGATACCAAAAATGATATTATAAAAAAAATAAAAGGATTAATATTCCATAAAATAGGCGGTTTTTTTGTTCTAGGAACAGATAATATTATAATTTCTGTAATGCCTAAGTTAGGTGTAATTATGGTTGGGCTATATTCAAACTATAATATGATAATAACAGCTGTAAACACTTTGCTTTCACAAATTTTTTCTTCTATTGTAGCAAGTGTTGGAAACTTACTCGTAGAAAATGATAGAGAAAAATCGTATGCGGTATATAAAAAAATGCTGCTTCTAAATTCTTGGTTGTTTGCATTTGCTGGAACCTGTATTTTATGCCTTATGCAACCATTTATAGAACTTGTTTTTGGCACAAGATATGTATTAGATTTTGCTGTATTAATAGTACTTGTAATTAATTTCTATGTTCAGGGTATGAGGAAGACATGCTCGACGTTTAAAGAGGCAGCTGGGATTTTCCACGAAGACAGATTTGCACCGATATTTGAATCCTTTTTAAATATTATATTTTCAGTTCTGTTTGCATATTGGTTTGGACTAGCTGGTGTATTCATGGGAACTATAGTAAGTAGTTTTGCGTTATTTTTCTTTAGTTATCCTAAATTTGTATACAAGCCATTATTTAAAAAGAGTTACAAACAGTATTTTAAAGAGTATTTTGTTTATTTGATTATAACTGTAATTGCTGTAGCTCCTACATATATGATAACAAATGTATGTACTGTATCTAATTTGTTTTTACAGTTAGTAATAAATTCAATTATTTGCCTAATTATCCCTAATGTGGTATATTATATAATCATGAGAAACTCAGAAGAATTTCATTATTATAAAGAGCTTTTAATTAACACAGTAAGAAAAATAAGCAGAGGTAGAGTATAAGGAGTATGGAAAATAGAATACATTGGATAGATGTCGCTAGAGCTTTAGCAATATTATTGATAGTTTTTGGGCATATTATTGGGCATTGTGATAAACTAGGATTAGTATTGTATTATATACAAGCGTTTCATGTGCCAATATTTTTTGTTATATCTGGATTTTTGTTTAAAACTAAAGAGAAACAAAAATACAAAGGATTTGTATGGCAAAAATTTAAGAGGATAATGGTACCATATTTTGTATTTGGACTATTGTTTTTAGTTCCATATTTTATACTTGGATCAAGCGTATCTGAAGACTTAAATATTAATAACGAACTATCTATAGGAAAAAGCTTACTAGGAATTATATACGGAAATGGTCATGATCAGTTATTAAAGCAAAATTCAGCTTTATGGTTTTTACCGTGCTTATTTATAATGTATCAAATTTTTTATTTTATAGACTATTTAAAAAAGAAAATAAAAAAGAATTCAAGTGCACAAGAATATATTATCTTTTTACTACTTGCAGTACTTGGAGTTACAAACTATAGTATACCCCATGTAAGACTTCCTTGGGGAATTGACATTGCTATTTCACTTAGTGTATTCTTTGAATTAGGTAGTATTATTAGAAATATTAAAGAAAAAGAAAAGAAGATGTTTATAGATAATTACTTCGTAGCAGTGATTTTATTAATAATTGGCGGTATAATATGTTTTGTAAATAAAGAAGTATCTTGTATGGATTATTTCTTTGGAAACTATTGGCTATTTTTACTTTCAGCACTTTCTACTATTGTTGCAGTATTTATATTACTTTCAAAACTACCTAGAATTAGATTCATGGAAGAAATCGGCAAACAAACTATGGGAATATTAATATTTCATAAGTTAATAGTACTTATATTTCAAACAAAATTAGGAGGTATTTCTACATTACTAAAAAGTGGTAACTTTATAGTACAATTTGGACTAGCATTAGTTGCATTAGTGGTTACAGTAGCTGTTTGTTATATACCAATTATATTAATTAATAGATTTTGCCCTTTTTTACTTGGAAATAGCAAAAAAGTTGTAAAATAAAAAATAGAGCTGAAAATTGTACTAGAGCTTGTTAATAAAATTGCTAGTTATAAATAGTGTATAATTAAAATTTATAAAAGTTAACTTAAAAATATAAATTGTGATAAAATGGAAGGAATGAAATGTATGAAAAATGGAAAAATATTTAAAAAGATATTACTAGTAGTATTAATATTTCTTGTGTTAGTAATTTTGGCTGGAGTATATTTTGTTTGGTCAAAATTGTCTAAAGTGGAATATGAAAAACTAGATAAATCAGATTTAGATGTAACTACAGATATTTATGAACAAGTATCGGATAAAGTAACTGAGGATGAATTTAATGATATTGTAACTATTGCACTATTTGGAACTGATTCAAAAGATCCTTCAAATATGGATGCTGGTCGTTCAGATACTATCATGCTAGCGTCAATAAATCCTAAGACAAAATCTGTAAAATTAATAAGTATACCAAGAGATACTTATGTTGAAGTACCAGGATATGGTAAAACAAAAATTAATCATGCCTATGCATATGGAAAAGAACAACTTAGTATAAAGACTATAAACAGTAATTTTGGATTAAATATTACAGAATATGTAACTATAGATTTTTCAGGATTAATAAATATAATAAATTCTATTGACGGAATCAAGATGAACATAACTGAAGAGGAAAGACAATATATAAATAATATTATTTATTGGAATGAATCAGGAAATAAAACAAAAGTAGATCATGCAGGAGAGGTTGTGTTAAACGGTGAGCAAGCATTGGCTCATTCAAGAAATAGAACTATTGGTAATGATTTTACTAGAGCAAGCCGTCAAAGAGATGTGATAGAAGCTTTAATTAATAAAATAGCAACATTAGATATAAATAAAATACTATCGCTTTCAGATGATTTTTTAAAAGAAGTAAGAACAAATATAAATATAACAAAATATATTGGTTTACTTACATCAGTTGTATCAAATAAAAATGAATATTTAAATAATATTACATCTGTACAAATTCCAAGTACAGAATACGCTTCTGGCCAAATGATAGATGGTATATATTATTTTGTAAGCGACTTGGAAAAAGCAAAAAGTGAAATGTATAAATATATTTATGAACAATAATTAAAATAGGATATGAGTAATTTCTCATATTCTATTTACTATTTCTACTTATGTAAAAATTTTGCTTATTTTGCTTGAAATATAGACTTTTATGTAAATTTTATTTTTTAATATAAATACTTGTGGAAACATGTAAAATATGGTATAATTTTTAGAGTTATTAATTTTAATAAGTTGGGGGAAACAATGGAAGAATTAAATATAAAAGAATTATTTTATGAATTCTGGCAAAAAAAATATTTTGTTTTAATTATGCTTGTACTAGGTGTAGCACTTGGAATGTTATATTCCTCATTTTTAGTAACACCAATGTATAGATCTGTTACCACTTTAGTATTATCAAATGTATCTGATACAAATAATGGGACAGCTAGTGGTGCAATAACTCAAAATGATCTTTTATTAAACCAAAAGTTAGTTTCTACTTATGGAGAGATAATGAAGAGTAGAACTGTTGCAAAACAAGTAATAGATAAGTTAGGGCTTAATATTAATGAAGATGACCTTATTAATAGTATAAGTGTACAAGCTAAAAAAGATACAGAATTACTTGAAATATCAGTTTCAAATTCAGATCCTAAAACTGCTGCAGATATAGCAAATACTTTGGCTGAAGTATTTACTGAAAAAGTAAAAGAAGTATATCAAATAGAAAATGTAACTGTTATTGATAAAGCAGAAATGGATAATAATCCATATAACGTAAATATGCCTAAAACTGTTGCTATATTTGCTTTTGGATTTTTAATTGTTTCGTGTTTAGTAATATTTGCTAAAGTATATTTTAATAATACTATAAAAACTCCAGAAGAAATTGAAAAAGCATTAGGTTTACCAGTGCTAGCAGTTATACCTAAATTTAAAGATTAAGGAGGAAAACAATGAGTAGTGAGTTAGTAGTACATGAATCACCAAAAGCACCTATTTCTGAAGCAATAAGATTGTTAAGAACTAATCTTTCGTTTATGAATGGAAAAAGGAAAAATCAAGTTATACTTTTAACAAGTGCTGCACCAGGAGATGGAAAAAGCTGGGTATCTGCAAATCTTGCAGCTGCATATGCACAAAGTGATAAGAAGGTATTATTAGTTGATGCAGATTTAAGAAAAGGTAGACAGCATAAAATATTTGGAAGATTTAACACTAGAGGATTTTCTGATTTCTTGCAAGGGGTTATTGGAATTGAAGACGATATTGAGTTACAAGCAGATATTTTAATGAAATCTATAACAACAACAGAAGTAAAAAATCTATTCTTAATACCATCAGGTATAGTACCTCCAAATCCTGCCGAACTTTTAGGTACAGATGGCTTAGATACATTTTTACAAATAGTAAAACAAAATTTTGATGTAATAATATTTGATGCTCCACCAGTTAGTATTGTTGCAGATAGTTTGATATTATGCAAAAAAGTAGATAACGTTATATTAGTTGTTGCTGCTGATGTAACTAAAAAAGATATGCTTACTGAAGCTAAAAAATCAATTCAACAGGTTGGCGGTAAAATATCAGGTGTTGTGTTAAATAAAATGCCTGTAGAAAAAAGAAAAGAGTACAGTAAATATTATTCACATTATTCTGATGAATTAACTGCTATAAGTAATAAAAGAAGTGCAAAATAGATGAGGTGTTAAAATAATGATTGATATGCATTGTCATATTATACCAGCTATAGATGATGGCTCAAAGAGTGTAACAGAGACTTTTAATATGGCTATAGCAGCTGCAAATATGGGGTATAAAGGAATATTTGCAACGCCACACTATATAGAAGATAGACATGAGACTAGTTGTAAAGATATAGAAAATAGTGTTGAAGTATTAAATAAAATGTTAAAAGAAAAAAACATAGACTTAAAAATATATGTGGGAAACGAAATATATATATGTAATAATTTATTAGAATTATTACAAGAAAATAAAGTTTTTACTTTAGGGAAATCTAAATATGTTTTATTTGAACTACCATTTAATGGTGAGGTATTAAATTTAAAACAGATAATATCTGAATTAGGTCATATAGGTTACATACCAATTTTGGCACATCCAGAAAGGTATGAATTTATCTTTAACGATTATAAAAAAGTAATTCCTTTAATAGAAGAGGGAGCTTTAATTCAGATAAATTTAGCAAGTATAGTTGGTTATTATGGTAGTAAATCGCAAAAATGTGCTGAAAAATTATTAAAAAATAATTTAGTTCACTTTATTGGTACTGATTCACATGATAGCACATCTATTTATAGTAATTTTGAAAAAGCTATGAAAAAAATATCAAAGAAGGTATCAACTGATAAATTAAATGAAATTTTAGTTGAAAATCCAAATAGAGTATTAAATGATAAACCAATATATTAAAATACAAGTTTTTTACTTGTATTTTTTTCTTTTATTTTCCAGCATTTCATGGTATAATTAATCGTATAATAATAAATGGAGGAAAAAATATGGAAGAGATTGAAAAAGCACTTTTAGTTGCTGTAAATGTAAATAATCAGAAATATTTTTTAAATTCTGTAGAAGAATTAAGAAATTTAACATATGCCTGTAATATGGATGTTTTAGATGTTGCTATACAAAACTTAGAATCTGTTAATAATGCAACATATATTGGTACAGGAAAAGTAAAAGAGATAAAAGAACAAGCCAAATACTTAAAAGCAGATTTAATAATTTTTAATAATGAACTTTCTCCATCTCAACTTAGGAACTTACAAAAAGAATTAGATTTACCAATATTAGACAGAACAGGATTGATACTTCAAATATTTTCTAGAAGGGCACAAACTAAAGAGGCAAAATTACAAGTAGAAGTTGCAAAATTACAATATATGTTGCCAAGACTTGTAGGTTTACATTCATCATTAGGAAGACAAGGAAGTGGAGCAGGACTTAGTAATAAAGGATCTGGAGAGAAAAAATTAGAATTAGATCGTAGAAGAATAGAAGATAAAATAACAGAATTAAATAAAGAACTTAAAAATATTGAAAATGAAAGAGATGTACAAAGAAAGCAAAGAAAAAAGAAAGGAATACCACTTGTTTCACTTGCAGGCTATACTAATGCTGGCAAGTCTACCTTAATGAATGCTTTGGTTGATATTTACAAAAATGATGAAAGTAAAAAAGTAGAGGAAAAAAATATGCTTTTTGCAACACTTGATACTTCAGTTAGAAATATAACTTTACCAGATAAAAAGGAATTTTTGCTATCTGATACTGTAGGATTCATATCAGAATTACCACATAGTTTAGTAAAAGCTTTTAGATCTACTTTAGAAGAAATAAAACAAGCGGATTTAATATTAGAAGTTGTTGACTTTGCGGATGAAAATTATAAACAGCATATTGAGGTTACAAATAAAACATTAAAAGAATTAGGAGCCGACAAAATACCACTTGTCTATGTATATAATAAATCAGACTTAGTATTAGAAAAGCTACCTAAAATTGAAGAAAATGCAATTTATATGTCTGCATCAAATAAAATAGGGATTGAAGAATTAATTAATATTATAAAAAGTAGAATTTTTTCAAATTTTATTAAAACTAAATTATTAATTCCATATAATAGAAGTGATATTGTAGCCTATTTTAATAGTAACTCTAATGTGGTAAGAACAGAATATATAAATGAGGGAACTTTATTATTTGTAGAATGTAAAGTTGAAGATTATAATAGGTATAAGGAATTTGAGAAAAAATAAGGAGATAACTTTAAATGTTATCTCTTTTTTCGTTTGTAAACGAATAGGAATTTAGGGTAATGTATTGTAAATACACTTAAATTATAATATAATATAGCAAAGAAAGTTGTTATTTTATAGTGTCAACTCTTAAGAAAATCAACTTCTTTTGTAATAATTAGTTGTCAAATTATAAAGTATGGAGATAGTCAATGAGTAAAATAAATCAAAAAGTTAATATAAATATAATTGGGGCTGGACTTGCAGGCTGTGAATGTGCATATATACTTGCAAAAAATGGAATAAAAGTTAAACTGTATGAAATGAAGCCAAAGTATAAATCACCAGCACATACTCTGGATAGCTTTGCAGAGTTAGTTTGCAGTAATTCTTTAAAATCTGATGAAATAACTAATGCTTGTGGATTACTAAAAAAAGAAATGCAAATTCTAGATAGTCTATTTGTAGAAATTGCACATAAAACTAAAATTCCTGCAGGACAGGCTTTAGCTGTTGATAGAGATAAATTTTCTGATGAAATAACAAAAATTATAAAAGAAAATAAGAATATTGAAATAATATATGAACAAATAGAAGATATAAGTAGTATGGATGGAATAGTTGTAGTGGCAACAGGGCCTCTTACAAGTGATAATCTATTAGAGAATATTAAGAAAATTGTAGGAGATGAAAGTTTATATTTTTATGATGCTGCTGCTCCAATAATAGAGGCAGACACAATTGACATGGATGTAGCTTATATAATGGATAGATATGGTGAAATTGGAAAAGGAGATTATATTAATCTTCCAATGAATAAAGAGCAATACTTAGCTTTTTACAATGAACTAATTAATGCTAAAACTGCAAACCGTCATGAATTTGATAAGATATCACTATTTGAAGGATGTATGCCAATAGAGTATATGGCAAAAAGAGGAGAAAAGACATTAACTTTTGGTCCATTAAAACCAATAGGATTAGATAATTCTAAAGCTCCTGCTAAAAATTATGCAGTTGTACAATTAAGAGCTGAAAATAAAGAAAAAACTTTATATAATATGGTTGGTTTTCAAACAAGTTTAGCTTTTGGTGAGCAAAAAAGAGTATTCAGAATGATACCAGGCCTTGAAAATGCTAATTTTGTAAGATATGGGGTTATGCATAAAAACTCATATATAAATGGTGGTAAATTACTTGATAATAATTTTTGTATGAAAAATAATAGTAATATATATTTTGCTGGTCAAATATCAGGTGTAGAAGGATATGTAGAATCCGCAGCATCTGGATTAATGGTAGCATATTCAATATTAAATAGATTACAAGGGAAAAAAATAACATTCCCTGAAGAAACAATGCTTGGTTCTCTTGCTAAATATATCTCAACTGAAAATAAAAACTATCAACCAATGAATGCAAATTTTGGAATACTAAAACCATTAGATATTAAAATAAAAGATAAAAAAGAAAAGTATACAAAACTTGCAAGTAGAGCAATAAATGAAATAGAAAATTTAAAGAAAGATATTATATAGTATTTTGGGGGTGAGAATGTGAGTAAAATTTATTTATTATATGGAGAAGAAAAATACGATTTAAACAAGAAAATAGAAAATATAAAAAAAGATTATGGAAATGTGGATGGAATATTACATTGTATAGCACATGCAAATACAGAAGACTTAAGAAATGACTTTATAAAAACATCAAGAGATGGATTTGCACATGCTTGTGATGTTAGTGCTTATTCATTAATTGCGGTTTCTAATATTGCAAAAGAAAAGCAAATGCTAAATCCGAAAGCAAGTATTGTAACATTAACTTATTTTGGAGCAGAAAAAACAATTGAGGGATATAACGTTATGGGAGTTGCAAAAG
>OLPW01001583.1_pt1 | contig 22928 bp, 21 predicted proteins | sample 1672161 | NCBI WGS metagenome assembly OLPW01 (sample SAMEA3136654, study PRJEB25190) | human gut metagenome
GCAGCCATAAGGGACCGCTGACGAGCGCCCAGGCCTTTTCGGGATACTTATCTGTTTCGCCGGTCACCTTCTGATCGGCGAAATTTGTTTTGAGCAAAAATGCAGCAACGCTTACAGGAGTCTAATGGAATTCATCAACTTTATTTTGGGTCTTCTTCATGATCCTCGTGGAGCTATAGCGGGGTGGATTATTGCCCTAGGTCCTATCTGGGTGTACACCCCTTTGTTTATTATCGTTTTCATTGAGACGGGCTTGGTATTCTTCCCCTTCTTGCCAGGCGATTCTCTTTTGTTTGCCGCTGGTGTTTTTTCCGCCGATGGCGGCGGGCTTACCTTGCCTGCAACCCTGATCGTTTTCTATGCGGCGGCAATTTTAGGCAATACCTCTAACTACTGGATAGCGCGATTGTTTGGCTCGCGCATCATTGACTCCGGTAAAGTTAAGGCATTGACGCCAGAGCGCATGGCAAAGCTCGATCACTTTTTCGAAAAGTATGGCGGATTGACCATTGTAATTACGCGCTTTATGCCATTTTTCCGTACCTTTGCTCCCTTTATTGCGGGTACAGGACATATGAATTTCGCAAAGTTCACCTTCTTTAATTGCCTAGGCGGTATTTCGTGGGTGTCTCTTTTTGTGCTGGTGGGATATTTCTTTGGCGGGGTTCCCTTCGTGCAAGAGCACTTCGAAGTGATTGTTTTGGGCATTGTGGCAGTCTCGGTGGCGCCTGCTGTTATCGGAGCGGTAAAGGCAGCTCTCTCGGCACGCAAGAGTGGCGCTCGTGACTTTCAGGTGGAAACAGCAACTGAGGCTGAACGTCTCGCTCGTGCAAAACACGCTAAAAGCGAAAAGGATAAGTAAATTATGGAGGCCCTATATCGTAAATATCGCCCCACTACTTTTAAGGATGTGGTGGGACAGGAACATATTGAGCGAACCCTTAAAAACGCTATTGAGCAAGGTAAAGTCTCGCACGCATATCTGTTCTGTGGCCCTCGTGGTACGGGCAAAACCACCATGGCACGTATCCTTGCTAAGGCGCTTCTTTGCGAAAAGGGGCCTACAACAGAGCCTGATGGAACCTGCCCTGAATGTGAAGCTATTGCGCAAGGCACTCATCCTGATGTGTATGAGCTTGACGCAGCGAGCCGAACGGGCGTGGATAACGTTCGTGAAGAGATTATCGCGCGCGTAAATTACGCTCCTACGCGTGGAGCCTGGAAGGTGTATATCATCGACGAGGTTCATATGCTCACCAATGCGGCATTCAATGCGTTGTTGAAAACGCTGGAAGAACCGCCCGAGCATATTTTATTTATTCTCTGTACAACCGATCCTCAAAAGGTTCCCGATACTATCCAGTCCCGTTGTCAGCGATTCGATTTTCATCGCATCTCAAACGAGGCAATCGTTTCACGCCTCGGCGCTATTTGTGTTGAAGAGGGAGTTGATTTCGAGGGGGAAGCTCTTGATCTTATTGCGTATCGCGCTGATGGCGGTATGCGAAACGCCCTTACTTCACTTGAGCAGTTAATTGCATTTGGTGATGGTCATGTAACGCTTGAGGGTGCTCAAAATTTATTAGGATCTTTAGACGAGACCGATTTATCTGAGATTATTCTTGCTATCGGAAAGCGTGATGCGGCTGCTTGCTTTAATTGGGTTGCGCGCTATGTAGAAACAGGCGCTGATCTCGCTCAGTTTGTAAGCGATCTTTCGGAATACGTACGTGATCTGTACTTACTTTCTATGGCTGGCGTTGAGGTAGAGATATCGATAAGCGATGCCACTCGTAAAGCGATGGTCGATCAGCTTAAAAACTTTGGTCAGGAACGTTTAAGTCGTCTTTTGGTGGTGTTGGGAGACCTTTCGAAGGAGCTTCACACTTCAAGTAATCCACGCTTAAGCTTTGAAATTGCCCTTACGCGTATGGTGCGACCAGAATCAGACCTTACGATTGAGTCATTAGCGGAGCGGGTAGAGGAACTAGAGCGAAAAATCGCTTCGGGGCAAACTGGAATGATGGCGGCGCAAGCAGCAGTAGCTCAGTCTCCCTTGCAAAATACTGCATCTCAGCCATCTATGCAGGCTACGCCACAAGTTCCTGTGCAACAAGGAGCTTCTTCCCAAGATGCGCTGCAGCCTTCTGCTTCCCAGTCACCTATGCAGGCTCAGCAGCCGCAGCCTAATGTGGTTCCGTCTGCGACAATGCAATCAGGACAAGTTTCTGCTGCGGCGGGAACTTTGGCAATCGACGTGACAAATCCTGCAGCAGTACAGCGTTTTTGGCATACCGTCACCTCTTCTCTGCGGAAAGCAAATCCTGCTCGCGGGGTATTATTTATGAACGCTAAGATTTCTGGCGAAGCTAACGGTAGCGGCTTACTTATTTCTTTTGCAAAAGACAACGGATTCGCCTATACCGCGGCGCTTAAGCCCGAAGTGCAGCAGCTTCTTTCTCAGACCATCGATTCGGTCGCGGGAAGCCATATACCGTATCGCTTGGTTCTTGAAGGTGATGGGCACGTAGGTGGACAGGTTACCTCGGCGATGAACCAGGGAGCAGGGGCTCAGGTGGCTTCTGCAATGGCTCCGTCAATGGGTGCACTTCAGGGACAGGGAAATGCTGCTCAAGTAAATCCGATGGGCCATGCTGCTCAGGCTGCCCAGGCGGACCAAATGGCTTCGGCAGGTCAGGCTGCTCAGGCGGCATCTCAATCAGAGCGTGTACGCGCAGCAATTAAAGCTGCTCAGGCCGCCAATAAAGCCGCGCAGACTCAAACTCAACCATCTGCGCAGACTGCTCCCGTGCAGTCACAGCCACAGCCTCAACCATCTGCGCAGACTGCTCCCGTACAGTCACAGCCTCAATCGCCTGTACAAGCCGCTTCTGCTCCCGCAGCACCGATAGCTGAAGCAGAGCAACCCACATCGTTTGGCTTTTCTGCAGGTCAGCAAGCGCCTTCGTCGGTGCAGGCTCCCATGGAGGATCCCTCTTATGAGGAAGAAAGAGTTCCTCTTGAAGCATACGGAGATGCGTTTTCTGAAGACGAGGTTCCAGAACAAGCAGGGCTTAGTGGTCAAACCTCTCACATTCAGTCCGATTCTCTGAATGCTATGCCTTCTTCTTCGGGATTGGCAGCACAAGCTGTCCCACAATCGACCGAGCAGCAAGCTGGCCAACCGGCAGTGGAACCGACAGCGCAACCAGCAATGGAGACAGCAGCGCAACCAGCGGGACAGCCAACCGCGCAAGAAGATGAAGCATCGCAAATAAAAGCTATCCTGACGGGAAGCTTTGGTGACGGCATAAAATTTGAAGAGCTTTCCGAATAGGGCTCAAGCAGCCTTTCTGAATAAATAAAGCGATCTGTCGTTTAGGTGCGGTAATTCGGTACAATGCAAAGAGCATGTTGAGCGCTTGCGCTTCACAAAGAATAGAGTGACTAAAAGGAGACACATCCATGAATATGCAGCAAATGATGCGTCAGGCACAGAAGATGCAGAAAGAACTTGCCAAAGCGCAAGAAGAAGTAGCCACTATGACAGCAGAAGGCACTGCGGGTGGCGGTATGGTTTCGGCTACTGTTCGTGGTGATATGACTGTTGAGTCTATCACGATCGACCCTGAGGCAGTAGATCCTGAAGACGTTGAAATGCTGCAAGATATGGTCTGCGCTGCAGTAAACGAAGCAATTCGCAATATCAACGAGCAAAGCAATGCGCGTCTTAGCGCTGTAACAGGTGGTATGGGCTTGCCTGGTATGGGCGGAGGCATGCCGGGAATCCCTGGTTTGAGGTAACGAGTTTACTAAGTATTTGCTGGGTGCGGGAAATTTCCTGCGCCCCTTTTGTGTATTGAGGTATTTTGTCGGTATTCTTTGGGGTGTTTGATACGTGAATGCGACTTCTGCAATCCAGAAACTTTTGGATGAATTAGAGCGCCTGCCTGGTATTGGGCCAAAATCGGCGCAGCGTATCGCTTATTGGATTTTGAACGAGGATCGTATTGACGCAACCCGTCTAGCACAGGCAATTATCGAAGTTAAAGACACGGTGCATTTTTGTGCGCGCTGCTTTAACTACGCTCAAGGAGAACTCTGCGATATTTGTGCATCATCCAAGCGCGACCAAAACACTATCTGTGTGGTTTCTGAACCGCGCGATATTCCCCCTATTGAGCGTACGGGCACATTTTCAGGCGTTTATCACGTTTTAGGCGGAGCGCTTTCTCCGCTTGAAGGTATCGGTCCAGATGACTTGCATATTGCAGAATTGCTCGCCCGTTTAAATGATCCGAATATCACTGAGGTTATTCTTGCTACGAATCCCAACATTGAAGGCGAAACAACAGCAAGCTATTTGGCACGTCTTATTAAACCGCTGGGAGTGAAAGTCTCTCGTTTAGCAAGCGGATTGCCTGTCGGCGGCGATTTGGAGTTTGCTGATGAAGTAACCTTAGGACGCGCTATCGAAGCGCGCCGCGAGTTATAACAATCTTTGGAGAGATTGACTTTAAAAGCCCATCATAAAAATCCATCACTTTCATGGTGAGCAAATGAGCAAGGATGATAAACGATGAAACGTACTTTTGACGAAGATCTTGAACGTGCCATTTCTTTTCATGGGCATCTTTGCGGTGGCCAATTAACAGGTGTGAGAATGGCGCGTTATGCGCTTTCCTATTTCGGGATTGAAGACCCTGATACCTATCGTGATCTCATTGTGTATGTTGAATGTGATCGCTGCTTGACCGACGCCATTATGGTGGTGACAAACTGTCATCCAGGAAAGCGCCGCATGAAGTGCCTTGATTTTGGCAAACAGGCGGCAACGTTTTATGACATTCAATCAGGCAAAGCAATCAGGTTGACCAATATAAGCGAAAAGGCTCCCAAGGACTGTGATCTGAAGGAGTGGTTTGCTAAGCGAAGCGATGAAGATTTGTTCAAGGTAGAACAGGTGCGTGTGCATATTTCGGACAACGATCTTCCGGGACGTCCGCGCCAGGTTGCGGTATGCGATCGATGCGGAGAGCAGGTAACGGATGGGCGTGAGGTCCATACCGATGCAGGAGAGACGCTTTGCCGAAACTGCGCGCAGGGTTCCTATTACGATCTTCTCTAGCGCATCAAAGATAGATGCAGGGGCGTATACCCTCAAGAATGTGCCTGTCCTAAGAGTCACGTATTCATAAGGGGCTCGCACTCTTTTAAAAAAACAGTAAGGCGTGCTTGTTTAGAGCATTCGCTTTGCCGCTTAAAATACTCATTCGACATTTCAAGTTTTATCACTCGGTTCATAAGGCTCTCTGATTATTCTCGCGTTAGAATAATGCTGAAATAAGGTAGAGAAATCACTCAAAAAGGGTTTACCAGCATCCTTTTTAAAGAGAAGAAGAGAGCGGAGTGTTCCATGGCAAGACAACAAACGCTAATTCCTGTTGAGCAAGCACGTAAAATTGTGTTGGATGCGGTAGAGGTGCTTGATACAGAGAAAGTGTCGCTCCTTGATGCTCTTGGACGAGTGTGCGCTTTAGATCAAACAAGCGATATCGATATTTCTCCCTTTGATCATTCGGCAATGGATGGTTTTGCCCTGTTTTCATCTGATATAGCCCACGCATCGGTTGACAATCCTATTGAGTTGCCCGTTGTAGCAGAAATACCAGCAGGCGATTATTACGAAGGGGTTGTACAGCCAGGAACGTGCGTGCGCATTATGACAGGCGCTCCTATTCCGGCGGGGGCCGATACAGTTGTAAAGTTTGAAATAGTAACAAACAGAGAAAATGGAGGCCACGCTCCAGGGCGGGTTGCCTTCAATGCTCCTTCCGAAAAGGGAGCTAACATTCGTACTAAAGGTGAAGAAATTCATGCGGGGGAAGTTGCGCTTAAAGCAGGCGAGCCTATCAGCCCAGCAGGAGCAGGTCTTTTGGCGAGTTGTGGGCTTTCGGCCGTGGAAGTATATCGTCGTCCTCGCGTTGCGGTAATTCCTATAGGAAGTGAATTGGTGGGCCCTGATACGGTTCCTGAAAAAGGCCAAATACGTGATGGTAATTCGTATGCCCTCGGTGCTTCGGTGCTTCGCGCAGGCGGAATTCCCGAGCTCCTTCCTATTGTTGCTGATGATAAGGAAGCCTTATCGCGCGCTGTGCTAAGCGCTTCTGCTGAATATGACTTTGTGGTGTCTAGTGGAGGCGCTTCTACAGGAGACTATGATTTTATCGAAGAGGTTGTTCGCCAAAATGGCGAGTTGCTTATGGATTTTGTCAATATGCGTCCTGGCAAAGCGCAAACATTTGGATTCGTGAACGGAACTCCGGTTTTTGGGCTGTCGGGAAATCCTGCGGCAGCTTATTGTGGCTTTGAATTACTTATTCGTCCTGCTTTGAGAAAAATGCAGGGGTATTCAACCTTTGAACGACCACGTATTTGGGCGCGGTTGGCGCGTGATGCTAAGAAAAAAGACCCACGACGCATTTATTTGCGTTCAACATTGGAGCGCAAAGAGGACGGAAGTGTGGAGGTTTGTCCTGCGAAAAGCCAAAGCTCTGGGTTGTTTAGTCCTTTTCAGAGGGGAAATTGCTTGGCTGTCTTACCTGAAGGTGTTCCTGAGAGTAAAAAGATTGAAGCTGGCACTTTAGTGGAGTGTTTATTGCTTGAGGTGGATGAGGGGGTCGTGATTTAACGGGTACTGCGTGGAGGCCTGCAGGCTTGTTGAGATCGGCACAAGAAAAACCACTGATTGTACGGTAAGGATGAAAACTATGGGTAAAGTTGCCTCGAACAGTATTGAGTCTAAAGATTTACAGGGAAATGAAAGTTCTGCACGTAAAGATACCCAGATAGATTTCTGCCCACGTTCTGATACAAGCGAACCTAGGATAACGTTTGCGCTTATTACTTGTTCTGACACAAGAGATGAAACTCAAGATACGGCAGGCGCTGCCCTGAAGGAGCGTATCGCACAAAAGGGTTGGGAGTGCCTGTCTTATTGCATGGTGAAAGACGACCGCGAAGAAATAGCAAAGGCCATTGCACAGGCAGCAGATAACCCTGACATTAATGTGGTGCTTACCTGTGGTGGAACCGGTCTTTCTCCCCGCGATGTGACACCTGAGGCAACACGGGATGTGTGCGATCGCGAGGTGCCTGGCATTGCGGAGGGCATGCGCGCCTATAGCTTAAACATAACTCCTCGGGCTATGTTGTCGCGTGCGGTATGTATGCAACGAGGCAGGACGCTCGTTATCAATTTGCCGGGAAGCAAAAAGGCTGCCTGCGAAAACTGGGATGGGGTGGTAGAGGTGCTTCCTCATGCAGTTTCTATGATAGCTGGCTGCGGGCACGCGTAAACCGAAAGCGTGCGTACGCAATCCGAAGGCATGTGTAAGTCGAAGGTATGCGTGAACTGAAAGCGCGTATGGGCCAAAAGCATGCGTAGTTCGAAAGCGTGTGTAATCCTGATTTAGCGATCCCAAGTCCCGCTCTTGCCGCCTTCTTTATGAAGGAGGCGAATAGGACCTATTTCCATGCCGCGGTCTACCGCTTTACACATGTCATAGATAGTAAGACAGGCAACGCTTGCTGCGCTGAGCGCTTCCATTTCTACTCCTGTTTTTCCCACTAAACTGCAGATTGCCTCAACGCGTATGCCGCATGCTCCATCGGGGAGTTCTTGCGGGACTTCTTGAGGGGCAAGAATTTCTTGAGAGTTGTTAGCTCCTTGGAAGTTGGAGACTCCTTGAGAGCCAGAGAGTTCCTGAGAATCGATGGGTTCTTGAGAGCGGTCTGTCTTAAAAGGGGTACAGTTCACCTCTATTTTGGTAAGCATCAAAGGATGGCAAAGCGGAATGAGTTCGCTGGTCTTTTTTGCAGCCATGATACCTGCAATGCGTGCCGTAGCTAAAACATCGCCTTTCTTTGCTTTTCCTGACACGATTAAATCAAGAGTTTCTGCCTTCATGGAAATATAGCCTTCGGCGCGAGCGATGCGTTTTGTCTCAGCTTTAGAGGACACATCGACCATATGTGCTTCGCCGTGTTCGTTTAAGTGGGTAAGTTTTTGTTCGCTCATAACAATCCTTTTGTGATAAGAGGGGCTAAGGTAATTGATCTGCGCAAGGCTTGCGGGTGCGGTGAGAGGTTTTACGGATGTAGCGCAAGGCTTGCGGATGCGGTGTGAGGTTTTACGGGTGTAGCATAAGGCTTGCGGGTGCGGCACAAGGTTCGCTGGTGTGTGAAAAGCGTTTTGGCTAGCCACCCACCTGGCTCATACTTCGCTTAGTGCCTTGACGGTAATGATGACTTTCAGGCTTTTTACGTAGAGCCTTATCGAATATCTGCGCAATATCCTTTTCGCTTCCCGATCGAACCGCTTCTCGTATATCAAACTCTTCATCGCTAAACAAGCACGGGCGCAACTTGCCATCCGCCGTTAAGCGTAAACGATTGCAGCTTGCGCAAAAATGGTTTGAGAGCGCAGAAATAAACCCGATGCTGCCTTGGGCACCCGCTATTTTCAGATAGCTGGCAGGACCCCATCCGGTCGGCGCCTTGGAGAGGGGAACCAGTGAACCCATATGCTCTCGGTCAAGCGCTTCTTGTAAAAGAGTGCGAATTTCGCTTGCAAATACCACGTCATCACTGCTCCAAGGGATAAGCGCTTTTTGATTTTGGTCTTCTTGAGGAAAGGCTGCAGGTGAACAGCTAGCTTGTGCTGACATGCAGGTGGAATTATCTGGTGGGCAGGCGGTGTGTCCGATGGGCATGAATTCGATAAATCGTACATGGAGGGGCTTGTCTAGGGTAAGCCGAGCAAAGGCAGCAAAATCTTGCTGTAAATGGCGGACGACCACCACGTTTATTTTGACAGGATCGAATCCATAAGAAAAAGCAGCCTCGATGCCAGCAAGGGCATCTTTAAGATTCCCCCGACGAGTGATGGCATGATATTGAACGGCATCAAGTGAATCAAGGGAAATATTGACTCTATCAAGCCCAGCTTCTTTCAGGGCGGCTGCCATGGGGGGAAGAAGAATTCCATTGGTGGTCAGCGCAATGCTTTCAATACCAGGAATACGTTTGAGAGCAGAGACAAGATCAGTTATTCCTTTGCGTACAAGTGGTTCTCCGCCCGTAAGGCGAAGGTGTTTAATTCCGCATTTTGCAGCAACGCTTACGATGCGCTCGATCTCTTCAAGCCTGAGTATTTTTTCCTGACAAAGAGAAGGAACGCCTTCTTCAGGCATGCAGTATAAGCAACGGAGGTTGCAGCGGTCAGTTAATGAAATGCGCAGATAATCAATCGTGCGTCCAAAAGTATCGTGAAGCACAAATGCTCCTTTACGTTATCGGTTCACAAAGTATAAGCCATCTTCACTAAAGCGAATAAGGCAGACATCACCAACTTCGGGCAATGGCTGCTGCGTTGTCAGCTTGCTCAAATGCCACTGAATATCTACGGGCGTTTCGGGAGGGTGAATATTTTCGCTATCAGGGCTTGTCTCAAGAAACGACACCAGAGCAGTTCGTTCAAAGCGGGAGTCACTTATGTGGTTTACGCGAACGCGAAATGCATTGGTATCGTTTTCGTGTGCATAGGTAATAAATTTTGCGCGCACCCCGCAGAAGGCAACGGCACGATTTAGAACGCGAGGGGAGGTTACCGTAATTCCCCATTCGGGGAGGTAGGCATGATGGTCGTCGAGATATTGTGCTGAAGTGGTATTTTTGCATCCTGAAAGACGCAGTGTTGCCAGTGTTTGAGGGTGGTAAATAATGCGCTCTTTCGTATCGATTTCTTCAAGATGTCCTTCATTGACGACTGCGATGCGCTTACAGAAACGATAGGCCTCATCGATATCATGCGAAACATAGAGAATGGGTCCCTCGAAGTTTTCGAATAGCTGCTGCAGATCTTGTTCTAGGGCGCTTTTCAAATGGGCATCCAAGGCAGAAAAAGGTTCATCAAGCATGAGGATGTCAGGGTTTGCAGCAAGCATTCGAGCCAGTGCAACGCGTTGCTGCTGTCCGCCTGAAAGTTGTGCGGGATAGCGTTTACGAAGCTTTTCTAAACCAAAGCGCTTGAGCTGATCAGCGATAAGGGAGCCGCGCGATGCCTTGTCCAACTTTGGATCAAGTCCTGCACCTACGTTTTGTTCGACCGTCAAATTGGGGAAGAGCTGATAGTTTTGGAATAAAAGAGCAGTCTTGCGTTCTTGTGGCGTGAGATTGATATGCGCTTTCTTGTTGGGCGCTTTGTCGAAAAATACCGTATCATTTACCACTATTTTGCCCGCATCAGGTGTTTCTATGCCGGCAATACAGCGAAGAGTAAGGGACTTTCCGCAGCCAGAAGCGCCCAGAAAACCAAGGGTTTCATTTTGTGCCTCAAAGGCGATATCAAGCTTGAAATCGGTAAAGTCTTTGGCAATATCAACGCTTAGGCTCATGAGTCACCTCTTTAAGACGGTAACGAGTAGTGTGCTTGCTCCACAGATTTAAAGCGCATATCACAAGAAAGCTGATAATGATGACAACTGCAGTCCAGAACAGGGCTACATCGGTATTGCCTCCCATCCATTCGAAATAGATTGCAAGAGGGATAGTGCGCGTAATGCCGACATAATTGCCTGCCAAGAAAAGGGTGGCACCAAATTCGCCCAGAGCGCGTGCGAAGGCAAGCATGGTACCTGCGGCAATAGAAGACCAAGCCAAAGGCAGCATAAGCTTAAAGAACACGCGTGCTTCGCTCCATCCAAGAGTACGAGCTGCATCGAGCATATCAGGATTAAGACCCTCAAAAGCACCACGGGCGCTGCGATACATAAGAGGAAAGGCTACAACGGTTGCGGCAATAACGGTTGCAGGCCAGCTGAAAATAAGGGGAAATCCTATCGTATTGAACCATTGTCCAATTGGGCTGTTGCTGCCAAGCGCCAAGAGAAGAAGAAAGCCGCAAACAGTAGGGGGAAGCACCATGGGGATGGTGAAAAGAGCATCTACGATTGTTTGCCAGCGATCGGGAAGACACAGCGACCACCAGGCAGCTAAAATTCCCAATACAAAAATGATAATAAGAGCACTCAGTGTTGTTTTAAGGGTTACCCATAAAGGCGAAAAATCAAGGTGTTGGAAAAACTCAGCCACGGCATCAAGACCTGTTGCTGCGGGGGTGATTGTTGCCTCGTCGCTTGGCGTGAGGATCGCAAAAGATGCGTGGCGCAAAGAGACTTCATCGGTTGAGTCGTTTTGGGAAAGATCACTTCCATCCGAGCCGACAACAAACGTGTAGGAGCGGTTATTAAGGGATTGATCAAACGAAAAAGCGACCTTGTTTTGAGCATGAATTTCTTCGCTGGTGAAATACCAAGGAGCATCAGGGTCGATTCGGGTGTTTCCGCCTGCGGCGTTATCGTCAAGTGTTTGCAGAAGTGTTTGAATCAAGGAGCGATCAGCTTCATTGTTAAGCGACAGGCCAAGAGTGCTGAGCTGTTCTTGCGGAATATAGACCATAACGAACGAGCCCATATCAACCAGAATAGTCATGTCTTGATGAGGCTGGATGTAGGTATAGCCTCGATAAATGCCATCAAGTGCTCTGTTAGTGCCCTTGTTTGCGCGGGAAAAATCACGAGCAGCATAAGAGGTGTTATCAACAATTGCTTGCGTTCCTTCAGCGGAAACCGTGACTGAGTAAGGTGCTGTCGTGGTTTGGTTTGAGTCGCTGCTAGCAAAGGCAGGACAAGGGGTACCGAGTGCACTAAAGCCAAGAAGGCTGATAAGGGCTAAAAAGCAAAGAAACGCAAAAACTCCGCGGCAGGTTTTTCTGTCGCGGATGTCAGAGTTGCAAGTCGAATAAATATGTGCTCGGGGCGTGGTCATAGGGTAGCTAGATTAGCTCGAAGCCCCATTTCCCCCAAATTTCTTGCGCATCTGGGTCGGTGGTGCACCAATCAAGAAAAGCGGCTGCTGCCCCATTGGAGTCGTCCGTGGTGGTAAGAGCGGCGGGATAAATAATGTCCTTGTGGGCATCGGAAGCAACAGTGCATACCACCTTTACTCCACCGTAGCGCTCCACATCAGAGCTGTACACAAAGGCAAGATCAACTTCTCCTGATTCTGCAAGCTTGCAAACAGATCCTACCTTGTCGGCTTCTTGTACCTTGTCCTTAAGGGAAGCTGCTAGTTCGCCATCAGAGCCACTTTCATTGCTGTAGCATCCAACAGAAGCTAACGCTTGGCGCGCATAAGTTCCTGCTGGTACGTTCGTGTCACCAAGAGCGATGGTGTACTTGCCAGAAACTGCTTCTTCAAGAGAAAGACTTTCAATGTCGCTGTCCTGCGCTGTGACGATAACAAGATCGTTTTTGAACATATCAAATGCTGAGCCTTCGGCTACGCTTCCATTTTCAATAGCATCGTCCATATTTTTTTGGGAAGCGGAAATAAAGATATCAGGTTCGCCGCCCGCTTTCATTTTTTCTACGAGTGTACCCGATGCTTCGTACTGAGTGTCAGCAAACACGACGTTGGGATTTTGCGAAGTGTAGAGCGCCTGTGCTTCATCGAGCGCCTTTTCAAGAGAATTAGCTGCATAAATCTCGATCGTTGTCGTATCGCTTGAATTCTCTGTCTGTTGTTCAGAAGAGGAAGAATTGCAACCGGTAAGCATAAAAACAAGGATGAGACAGACGGCAAATACACTCATAAGAAGAGGTGCGGTTTGGATTAAGCGTCGCTTTGCGGGGGAGTGAGAGGTCATGGGTTCCTCCTGGTGTTGAATTGTCTGCAGAGTTCTCTTACATGAGAATTATCCTTGACTGAGAATAATCTAAACAAAGAATAATGTGAAGGCAAAATGGCTATAATACGACCGATGGCTTAAAAGGCAATCGGTAAGGTTATTTGCCACAATACGCTCTAAGGGAACCTTGTATGGCTTTAGAAAATCTTGAAGTAGAAATACATCTTATTATTCGCAATAAAGAAACCGAAGCTCACGCTGCTGCGTTTGGACGCGGTATAGCAAAGCTTTGTGAAGGTGTGGAAAAGACAGGTTCTCTTAATAAGGCGTGTAAGGAAATGGGTATGGCCTACAGTAAGGCCTGGACCATAATGCGCAACACTGAAGAATCTTTAGGATTTGCTCTTCTTGAGCGTCAAGGTGCTCACGGTTCTTCTCTTACCCAAGAAGCAAAAACTCTTCTTAGGGCTTTTCGCCAAACCGAAAAAGCGTTAAAAGAAACAGGACAAGAGGTACTTGATTCGGCGATTGCTTCTGTCGATTAAAAAAGCATGAGATGCCTCACTTGATTAGGGCGATTCTCTGGGCTTATTAAGGTGCCTTATCTACGCAGCGGCACGCTGCACTACAGCACGCAATCTGCATTACGGCAAAGCTGACGGGTAGCTTCTGCAATATCTTCAGGAGTATTGATATTTAAGAAGCTTCCTCCAAAGCGTGCACATTTTAAAGGACTGGTGCAGTCAACGAATCCGCATGACACCAAATCGAGAAACGTACGAACAGACGCGTCAGCGTGTCCTTGTGCGATAAAGTGCTCCAGTTTCGGCAAACAGGTTTCTCTTCGATACACTCCCGCAAAAGGTTCAAAACCAGTTTTGGTTTTGGGAATGAGGGTATCGAATTGCAGGTTCTCGCAGGGTCGGAGTAAAAGCGACTCGCTTGCAAGAAGAGCTGTTGGTATATCAACCATATCGCAGGCTACGACGGCAACAGTGTTTTGTTGAGCTGACGAGAGAGCGGTATACAATCCTGGAATTGCTCCTCGTTGTTCGAGTTTGTCGGATACCAATTGAACCTGCGGATAGGAGCTTTTTACAAAGCTAAGGCGGTCGGGATTGTTGGTGGTTATGATTAGCTCGTCAGCCAACGGTGCAACGCGCTCAAGGGCATGAAAAATCAAAGGCTTTCCCAAAAAAGAAACAACTTCCTTAGGGGTGCCCATACGTTTTGATTCCCCTCCTGCTTGAATTACGACACTAAGTTGAGGGCGAGCAAACGTTTCTTGAATAAAACAAGCAAGCGTCTCGATATCATCATAGGTAAAGCAGGGAAGGTGATACTGCAGGGCAAGTGCCCTAACAGAGGCAATGTCAGTTACAACCGCTGCAGGTAAGCGCATCGGTGCCGTGCGGGTTGTCTGTGCTGTTCGAGCCGATTGCTTTATCTGTTCTGCCTGCTCTGTTTGTTCTGCTCGCGGTGACTCTTGTACGGCCTGTTCCCATGTTGCTGCAAGCGTTTTTGCTGCTTCAATATCGCGTGGATTGTCTGCGCGAAATAGTTCTATCGAAGGAATGTGCGCTTGTTTGAATCCTTCGACGAGAACTACGTCATAAAAAGAAAGCTGAGAAGCTACTTTCTCACAGGCAAGGGGTGCTGAAAGCTCGGTGATTTGAGCATAGCGAACATCGGATAGGATGGTACTCGATTGGGCTCCAGCTGCTCGATGTCGAAATGAATCTCGTCCGGGAATATCGATATCAAAATCAGGATGACCATGGTGTTTGATAGTGGCAACACGTAAGCCCTTTTGAGAAAGATTGGCGATTATTTTTTCTAAAAGGGTAGTTTTTCCTGAGTTCTTGCGGCCAATAAAACTAACGGCAGGACTGGGGAGAGGGGAAAAGTTCACGAAGCGTACACCTCTGTTTCGACAACAAGGTCAGCTTTTATATGACCAACCAGTTTATTGAGCGCATCGATGGCATGGGGGCGTATGTCGGCTCCGATCAAGACATACATAAGCGATCCTCCTACCGGAATACGTCCCGAATTGAGCCAGGCACGTACATAATAGATACCTTCCCACGTTCTAGCTTCTTCAAGTGCTTTTCTGAGGCCTTCTTCGTCATAGGAAAAATCAACAGCAATAACTTCTTGCGTCTCTGTCTTAATGTCATTGCATGAATCTTGCTGTACTGCCTTGTGCGGCTTCGATTGAGAAGTGGCTTCTTCTTGCGTTTGGTATTCATGCGCCCGTACCACTTTTTTAGGCGTTGCACGTACTACGCCATTGTGAGTTAGATACATGCCAACATAAGGCGCTTTGATATCCTTTTTCGCTTCTTCAAGCCATTCGGCAAGATTGGGCTCGGGTAGCGGTGAGGTGCTGATGGTATTTTGACAGGTTGAATCGCTCATAAGCGCTCCTTGGGATAGGTGCAATATGGGTAAGTTTTAACCTTTATCATCATGAGGGGTAAGCGTGCGGGGCTCAAGATTAAATAGGTCTGAGTTCAAAATGGTTCTCTGAACGTGTAGCGATTTGGTGAGACAAACATCTTCGCAAAGCCTGCATTGAATGCAATCTGAACAGCGAAACTCATGATAAGCCTTCTTATGCTGTGGTTTTTGAGGGCGAAGAGATTGATTGCTATTAAACAGAGGAAAGGGCTTCGTTTGCGCTTTTTCTTCGACTCGATGAACAAGCGCATGCGTTGGGCAGAATTGAGCGCACATACCGCAATTGGTACAGGTACTTTCTATGGTGACGTTTCCCCAAAATCGAGTCTCTAAGCAAAGCGTTTGGGGGGTTGGATGATTCTGCTGTGCTTCGAAGAGGATATTAAGCAAAAGGGTATTTCTTTGAGGCATGAATACTTTTAGCTCTCCCGGTGCTTGAGTGAGCTTTTCTGCAAGCGTTGGCTGAGGTTTTTGAGGCATAAGAGCTGGTTCTAAGGCAGATTCAGCGGCAATATAGCCAAGATGCTTGAGCGATTTCGTCATGGAATTAAAAAAGCCTCGTCGTGAAAAGCCTCCTTTGTCCTGGGCAAAAGGATAACTGCTTGTTTCTTTGTCGTGCTCTTCTTGTATGGTGCACTCAAGTGGTAAGGCGTAAGTTTTTGCAAGGGACTGCGCTGAGGCAAATGTTTTTTCAATAAGGGAAGAGACGCAGCCCTTCTTGCATGATGAACAGCTCCCATGCAAAAGATGAAGGCTGATTTTGTAGCGCGCCAAAATAAGGTAATGAACTTCATCAAGGTGCGCTAAACAGGGGATCACCAGTAAGTGTTTAAGGTTTTCTTGGGCAAGAGGATGTTCTTGGCAGCAAACCCATACTTGAGAGCGCCTATTTGTAAGCGATTGGGCAAGATCAAGCCAGGCATCGTGTGGCAATGCAGCGCTTGAAAGGGCTTGGGCTGGGCAAACATTGGCACAGCTTCCGCAGTTAGTACAAGCATCTGGGTCAAGTAAGAGCCGATTGTTCTCAATGGTCAGTGCATGGTTTGGACAGGCGGTAGTGCATGCGTTGCATGAAGCATTTCGATTGCGAACGCAGACACAGTGCGTTGGCACTACTTTAAGAGAGCTCTTCGAGAGTTTCTCAAGTAATTGTTCTGTTTCGTGTAAGGTAACCATGCCTATCCTTTATGCGTATTGTCTTCTTTAAAAATAGCGTTTAGAGATGCCGAGAAAAACTCTTTGTTTTGCGCGACTTGTTTTGTGTGGCTTTGAAACAGTTTGTCTTAATGGGCCTTAGAGGTTGTTGTGTACCCGCGGTACAGGGATTGCTGTTGCAGGAATTGCTGCGGGTCTGTTTTGTATGTCGGGGAGATGTCGGAGAGTCATTCTTCGGCCGCAAAGATTGTTTTTGCTTCGAAACATTTTGGCATATGGTAACGAGCGGAAAAGCGAGCGAAGAAAAATTTTTGTAAATCACAAATTGAATTCGCAGGTCATTTTGATGCCTTCTTATTATTCCCAAACAAGAATAATAAAGTAAATTGAAGTCTGAATAAGGCACATGCACAATAAGTAGGGATAGGGTTTTATCAACATAATTCTGGCAGCAGGAGGGGAAATAGGCGCTAGATAACAAACTCGAAAGTTTTTGTGTCAAACCATCCCTATAAAGCTTTCGAGCGCTGCCAAACAATCAACGATTTCAATAATTCATAGAGGTGCAATATCAGAGGAGGAGCAATGTCTCACACAGACGCTGCCAGCGGCGGTATTTCTCGTCGTGGGTTTATTAAAGGCGCTGGTGCTCTTGGGGTACTTGGCCTTGGCTTGGGCGGCATGACGTCAACAGACACCTGGCTTCGTAAGGCTTCAGCGGCAGAGCAAGCCGAAGAGCATGTGGCCTACACTTATCATCAGGCTCATTGCGGTGGCATGTGCCCACTGAAGTGCACGGTTCGCGATGGACGCCTGGTAATGATCCAGCCCAACGATGCATGTGCGATGGACAGGCTAAAAACTATTTGCTTGAAGGGCATTTCTGAAGTCCAGCATATTTATGGTGAAGGACGTATTCAGACTCCGCTCAGACGGGTAGGGGATAGAGGAACCAACCAGTTTGAGCAGGTTTCCTGGGAAGAAGCACTCGATGATATAGCAAGCAAAATTAAAGAATCCCAGGATGCCTACGGTAAAGACTCGGTAGTTGTAACAACCTCAAGTGAGACCGATTGCGCTTTTCTTCAGGCGATGCTTGGTGCACAGGGACGTGGTAATACCGGCATTGATGTTGGCTACGGCAATGGCTTAGATCCCTCAATGGGCCTTGGCGGCGGATATGCTATGAGCACGCCCGAGGCACGTGACTGGGTCAATTCGAAATTGGTCCTTACGGTAGGGTCTAATTTCTGTGAATCAACGCTTCCTCAAGTTCGTCTTTTCTTTGAGGCGAAGGACGCGGGCGCAAAAATGGTGACGGTTGATCCTCACTATTCAACAACAGCGAGCAAGTCCGATGAATGGATTCCTATTGAGCCTGGTACGGACGCTGCGCTGTATTTTGGCATGATTTCCCATATTCTTGAAAAAGGGCTTGCTGATGAAACCTTCATGAAGCAGCACACGTCATATCCTTTCTTGGTTGACGCTTCTACGGGCAAGATTATTCGCGAGCATGAACCAAAGATGGTTGCTGCCGAAGATGGTACCGAAGCACCTGAAGATGGCACAGCTTGTCCCTTCTATGTCATTGATGCTCCATCGGGAAATGTTGTTCCTTATCAAGAAACTGAAAATCCTGCTCTTTCTGGCAGTGCGGAATTCCGTGGTGCACAGGTACGTACGGTCTACGACCTCTTGATAGATTCAATGAAGGACTATTCACCTCAATGGGCATCTGAAATTACTGGAATTCCTGCCGAAAAAATAATCGAGTTGGCAGAGCTTTATGCCGAAGGACCTTCTTCGTTAGCGCTCGGCTGGGGCGGCAATGACAAAATTGCCAATGCTGATATTGCTGGCCACGCTGCTGCGGTTTTGGTTGCGCTGACAGGTAACGTTGGCAAGCCTGGTGCCGGTGTTGGTGTTTATGTCGGTGGCACATACAACTGTCATACTGCAGCATTAGGTGAATGGGCCTTGCCAGAAGATATGGTTGCTGCGGCAAACGAAATGGCAAGCTATGATATGCGCACCAAGGAAAGCAATGCTCATGTGCTTATCGCTGCAGGTGATGATCTGTGCCAGCACTATGGCAACATGAATGTTTCGACCGAGTGGGCAAAGAAGCTTGATCTTATCGTTTCGATTGATCCTTACTTTACTGAAGGATGTAAATGGGCAGACTACGTTTTGCCTTGTACGACCCGCTTTGAGTGTGATGAGGAATACGGCAACCTTAAAAACGGATACAACCAGATTCTTCTCCAAGAAAAAATTATCGATCCTCTCTTTGAAGCAAAAACTGAATTGTGGATTCAGCGTGAGCTGGCAGCGCGTCTTGGCTTTGAGGATGCTCTTCCTGCCACTTCACGCGAGCGCGTTGATGCGATTTTGTCCACCTCAGAAGATCCCGCAATCAATTCGCTTAGCGTTGATCAGATTGCAGAAAACCAAGGTGTTTGGCCTATTGAGGGCGCTGAAGAATGCAGGCGCGTTCTTGAAGACTACGCTTTTGCAACTGATTCGGGGCGTATGGAGGTCTACTACGATTCGTTGGTTGATTTTAACCAGGCACTTCCTCAGTGGGAGTCTCCTGTAGAAATTGCTCCTGATAATTCGCTGCGTTCTACGTATCCTTTGCAGTTGTCGAATGTGCGTACGCGCTTCCAGATTCACAATCAGTTCCAAAATGCTGAGTGGATCAAGCAGTACTATCGTCCCACCATCGAAGTTAACCCTCAAGAGCTTGAGTCGCGCGGGTTGCAAACAGGAGATGCAGTGCGCGTCTTTAATGATCGCGGCGAGTTCAAGGTGTATATCAGTGGCAACGAGTCTATTCGCCCGGGGTGCGCTCGTATTTATGAAAACGCAATGGGCGATTTCACGATTGAAGGAAATATGCAATCGGTTACAAACGACACGATGATCGAACGTGGCTACGAATTGATGTGCGGTCCGGTCACGCCGTTTTCTGACACTCTTGTTCAGATTGAAAAGGCTTAAGGGGTGAACCATGACTAAGTTAGCTTTAGCGATTAAACTCGATCGTTGTGTTGGGTGCCATACGTGCGCAAATGCCTGCAAAATGAGCAATAACGTACCTGATGGTATGTTGTGGAATCGTATTCTTACGGAAGATTGCGATGTGATGGATGGTGCTCAGGGTACCTATCCCAATTTGACGCGTACGTATTTACCGCTTTCTTGCCAGCATTGCGAAAACCCTGCTTGTATGAAGGTGTGTCCTACGGGAGCAACCTATAAGGATGAAAAGGGTCGTGTCGAGATTGACTACGACAAGTGCATTGGGTGCCGTATGTGTATGGCTGCCTGTCCTTACAACGCTCGTGTATTTAACTGGACAGAACCAGAAAGATCAACCGGTTTCGAATATGGCGATCGAGACGTACCTTCAAGGCCTGCTGGCGTGATGGAAAAATGCACGCTTTGTAAAGAGCGTATGGACCGTGGCGAAGCGCAGCCTATGTGCGTTGAATGCTGTCCTGCTCGCGCTCGTGTCTACGGCGACTTGGATGATCCGAATTCTGAGATTGCACAATTGCGCAAGCAGGGCAATGTTCGCATCCTTCTTGAAGATCAAGGAACTGATCCTCAAGTCTTTTATCTGCAGTAGGAGGTCTTTATCATGCAATTTTTTACTGACGTTAAAGACTCCCTTGTAGAGTCTTCTTCTAAAACAAAACTTCTTATGGCACTGCTCGCGCTTTTAAGCGTTGCGGGTATTGCCGCTTGGATATACCAGCTTGTTTGCGGTCTTGGGGTAACGGGCATGAGCAATATCACCTCGTGGGGTATGTATATTGCCATGTTTATGTTCTTTGTGGGTCTTTCAGCTGGCGCTATGATCGTGGCTTCTGCCGCTCATGTGTTTAATGTTGAATGGCTCAAAAAAATTACCCTTCCTGCTCTTATTTGTGCTTTGGTTTGCATTTGCGCAGGAGGCCTTTCTATTCTGATTGACCTTGGGGGATTGCCGCGCGTATGGCGCATGCTTACCGGTCCTAATTTTGCAAGTCCGCTTCTGTGGGACATGTGCGGCATTACCTTATTCCTTATTGTGAATGTGGTCTTTTTAGTATGCGCAGTTAAGGGTAATACAGATGGCATGACAAAGGTTGCCCGTGTTGCTCTGCCCGTGGCGGTGTTGGTGCTTTGCGTCGATGCATGGATCTTTGGCTTACAGGAAGCTCGTGCGTGGTATTCAGCCATTATGGCGCCTATCTTTATTGCTTCGGCATGCGATTCGGGTATTTCGCTTATTTTGCTTGTCCTAATTGCCTTGGAAAAGGCGGGTATTTTCAGCATCGCGAAAGAGACTTTTACAAAAATCGCAGGTTTGCTTGCAACTTTTATCGCAATCGATGCTTTCCTTATTGGATGCGAGATTCTTACCATGGCTTATCCTGGCGGACACGAATCGGTAGCGCTTGCTCATATGGTAAGTGGCGCAACGGCTCCTTATTTCTGGTTTGAAATTATTGCGGGCCTTTTGATACCTTTCTTGATTTTAGTGTTTGCTAAAAATCGCGAAAACACTACGTTGGTGCTTGTCTCTGCAGTTTTGGTCATTATTGGCGTGTTCTGCAAGCGTATGTGGCTTTTACTGACCAGTTTCATCACGCCTAATGTAGAAGGGGCTCCCGGTATCACCCTTGGTGGTTCTCATGCTGCTGATGGAGTAGGTATGTGGGCAACTCAGGGTTGGTATAGTGCCTCTCCGGTTGAGCTAATCATATTGGTGGGTATGGCGGCATTGGTGGCGCTTGCACTTATAGTGTTAAGCAAAACCTTCATGAAAAAGAACTAAGGAACTAAGTGGTGCAGCTCGTTGAGCAAGTCGGTTAGTGCTTAAACATCCAATTGGCGTTTAAGTAAGCTGATGGGCACTGAGGTTGCACTAGCTGAAAGTTGTAGTAAGTGCTAAATAGTAGGACATCTTAATGAACCCTGAAAAAAACGAACAATTTTTCGAGGGAAGTGAAGCCTTTAAGCCTGTGCAAGATAACAGTCTTGCGCAGGCTTATCGTTTACAGGCTTTTGCAGAGGCGTTTGCCTTTGTAGGCAATTCGCTTCTCGCTCCCATTAGCCATACCTCTCAGGCGGGGTTGCACTCAGCATTTTGGGAGCATTTTCCTGATTTTGAATCTTTCCAAGTAAGAGAAGCGCTCGAGGCGTTGAAGACCTGGGCGGAGTGCGCACCTCAAGACAGTGTTACTAAAGTTTCAGTGGAATTTACTCAGCTCTTTGTTGGCCCACCAAAGCCCGCCGCTCCTCCATGGGAGACATATTATCGAGGAGAGGAAGTTACTTCGGGCTTTGGAAGACCAACGCTTGAAATGCGAGAAGCCCTTCAGGAAGCGGGGCTTGAGCTTTCCAACGAGAATAATCAGTATGAAGACCATATTGGCATTGAATTGTTGCTACTTTCCGAGTTGTGTTCAAGCGCGGTAAAGAGCAGCGCAGTTGCTTCTTCCGAACCTTGTGAAACATCTATTGAGGGTGAAACGTCCTCTATGAAATCAGACGATGCTCAAGTAAATAACGAAGACATAATAGAGTGGAGCATCTTTGCAAAAGCACAGGCGTTGGCACAAGACCATCCTGCTTCTTGGATAGATAAGCTTCTTGATAAAGTGAAAGCAGCGTATCCCGATGGATATTTCGTTTGTATCCTCACCTTAGCCAAAGCACTTCTTGTTGCCTTTGAATCCTGATTATCGTATTACGTTGCCCTTGATTCCTTATCCCCCCCCCACAAATCAAGGGCTCACATTAAGTCCATCCTTAACACATCTCAACAGCCCCATCATCCTTAAATCTCCCTGTAAACATCACCCTCTAGCCTCCTTACAACCCCACCAAACACAGCACACCCATCAAAAATTGCCATTTCTCAGGAGTGTTTGTGGCAAGTAAGCAAAGAATTGATATAGACAATCACCTTTACGCTCACATACGAGGGATACTTTCCTGTCATAAGGCAAGCCATACTTGTATCAAACACCCATACCTTTTCCTTTTCTACCTACTTACAACCACCCAAGCTATACAATTCTTTGCTTACTCGCCCTATAAAGGCCTCAAAGGTGCATATTCCAAAAATCAAAAAGACAAAAGTACAAAACAGGTCCTTCTTATACATGAGCAGGGGATATAGGGTATCCCGTACCAAGAAAAAAGCATCCTGCAAAACTTTTTTTCAAAAAATTGAAAAAAGTTGTTGACAGAGCTTGGGGATGAGAGTAAATTATCTCCTTGCGCGAGCGGCCCCGCCGCAAGCGACACAGAAGTTCGAAAAGAGAACTTCGATGAGGCTAAAGAACCTTCACAACTGGATACTGTGAAACTAAGAACTTAGTTGGAATATTAAGTCAGAAATGATCCCGTCAAAACATTCCACCCTAATCAAAAAGGCTCTGGGATGCTTTAGACAAACCAGATACATCAAGCTCTAACAAGTAAGGTATCTTACTTGTCTTTTAAACGGAGAGTTTGATCCTGGCTCAGGATGAACGCTGGCGGCGTGCTTAACACA
>OLPW01001584.1_pt1 | contig 22916 bp, 17 predicted proteins | sample 1672161 | NCBI WGS metagenome assembly OLPW01 (sample SAMEA3136654, study PRJEB25190) | human gut metagenome
CTCTTCCGATCTTGTAATTATCTCTTCAAGACATGCGTCTATAAGTTCGTCTAAGACAAATTCTTCTTCATTATCAAATGATATATCATCTATATCAAATGTAATTGTTCCTATTGCATTTTCTGTTCCACCGTGTATATATGGCTTTATATTCTTATTTCCAATAGGCGTATATGAACTATTAAAATGTTCCTTTAAATTAAATTTAAAATCTTTTATTGGTCTTTCTCCTCTTATAAATAACAAAGCATAATTATTATCAAGTAATCTTACTTCATCTGGAGTCAACAATTCCCTACCTGTAATTTGGTCATTTTCTGAAAAATTACCATGTGAACCAAAACTTCTACCATAAGAATTTGTATCTATTGTTTCTTTTCCTAATAGTTCACTAATATATTTGTGTGTTGATTGTTCATTACCACCTAGATATAGAAACTCATCACAATTTCCTACTATTGACTCCCATTGCTTTTCAAAAAGTGCCTTTAATTGTGCTAGATTTTGCAATATTATTGAAACAGAAACTTCTCTTGATCTCATTACTGATAATATTTTATCAAAATCATCTGGCAAGCTTACATTTGCAAATTCATCCATTACAAAATGCACATGTGTGGGTAAACTTCCTCCGTATTTATAATCTGCAATATAGAATAATTGTTGAAATAATTGTGTATATAATATACTAACTAAAAAGTTAAATGATGTATCATTATCTGGTATTATTGCAAACAATGCTACCTTCTTTTCTCCTAATGATGGTAAATCTAATTCATCTGTCTGTGTTAATTGTGTCATACTCTCTAAATTAAATTTCTCTAATCTTGAAGCTAATGTTACTTGTATGGACTTCAATGTCTTAGCTGAACCACTATGATAACTTCTATAATATTTTAGTGCTATATGTTCTGGATTTTTTGTTTCTAATCTATTAAAAAGCATATCTAGTGGACTGACATAGTCATCATCATCTTCTTTTACATCTCCTGCTCTTAGCAATTCCATAACCATAGTAAAGTTTTGTTCTTCTGGTGGAGCTTCATATTTAAGATAAAATATTAAAGCAAGTAATAACATTGAGGCAGCAGTATCCCAGAACGGATCATTTGTTGTACTTCCTTTTGGAGTAGTCGATTTAAATAAGTTAGTTGATAACTTCTGAACATCATTATCATCTTTTAAATATACAAATGGATTATAGCAATGAGATTTTTCCATATTTATTAAATCTAAAACTTTGACCTCATACCCATTTTTTTCTAACAAATAACCTGAATCTCGAAGTATCTCGCCTTTAGGATCTAATACTACATAAGACGTTGCACATTGCATGATGTTTGGCTTACAATAACTAAATGTCTTTCCTGCTCCAGATCCTCCTATAACTAATACATTTACATTTCTTCTATGCTTTTTTCCATTTAATCCAATAGAAACATTTTTAGTTAATATCTTATTATAATTATTTGATTGTTTATATTTTTTATTTAATTCTTTAGCATCGCCCCATTTTGCTGAGCCATTTTCTTCTCTCCTCCTATAATTTTTTCTTGTAGATTCATATACTAAAATTGCCAATAGATAAATTAGCAAAAAAATAAGAACAGTTTTTATACTATTCTCTGTAAATGATATATTAAAAGGTCTAGTGAAAATATTACTACTATTTTTAAGAATTCCTATTATTCCACCATTTATATATGGTGCTACAAGGAGAGCTGTCCATATAACTGGTGCAATACCTATTATATAGAACAATTTTGCAATTTTCTTATCATCTTGCCTCAACTGTATATTTACCTCTCGCATTTTTGTTCAATGATAAAAATTTCTTATTTTTAGGGGCATTTAATAAGTTTATAATCAATTTATCAATTATTTCTGTATCAATATTTTGCTCTAATTTATTATTTCTAAATTCATTTAAAGCATTTAGCATTAATTTATAATCATACTTATCTAAAGTAATAGTTCTTGTTTCTTCCATTTACACTCCTCCTATCTGTTAGATTTTGTTTTCGTTTTACTTTTCTTTTGTTTATTTGTTTTAGCTTTAGTTTTTGTCTTTTCCTTGCTCTTTTGATTATCTAATTTTTCTGCCTCTATTTTTAATTCTGCAAGTTCTTTCTTTACAGAAGGTTTTGTTACTTCTTTAGAAACCCCTTCTTGCATCTTTGAAGTCATTGAGGAAGGCTTTGACAGAGGGCTTTTTTCTGTCTTTGCCACATTGAAATTTTCATTTGTATTTTGTTCTTTCTGTAATGGCTTATCAGATAATACTTCTTCTAATTGTTGTTCTTTAGATTTTTCTGGTATTCCTAACTCTTGCCTTTTTTCATCTCTATTTTCAATAGCTTTTGTTATTTCCGTTTTTACTTTTCCCATGTCTACAGTTGTAAGTTTGAATTTTTCTACTATTCTGTTTATTCTTGAAGCATCTTCATCTTTTACTATAACATCTATCATAGCATTTTCTTCTTTACTATTTTTATCTCTTAATGCACAGTATGTAATTCCATAAGTTTTAGACTCTTTAGAAAATATTTTTAAATCCTCTTTACTTATAGAAAATATTTTTAAAGGTTTTCCTGTTCGTAACATTTTAACTAATTTCATTTTCCCTCTAGTTTGATTTTGGCTTTTATCTTTTTGCATTGCATATAACATAGCTAAAAGATTTTTAGCTCCACTTCCTATTAATTTTACAGTTACTTCAAATCCCTCTAATCCTAGTCTTACAGCTTGTTCTGATGCATCTCCATTTACACTCATATATTTTTACTCCTTTCTGCCTTTAGCTTTCTCTTTTTTCTTGTCTTTAGTTTCTTTTTCTAATTCTTCTTGTTTATCTAGTTCGTCTAAATTATTATTTATCTTTGGCACTCTTGACTTAATATCTTCACACATTTCCACCTTCTTTCTGAATTTAATTATTTTATCATTTAAAGATGAAATTTCTTCAGCAATTATATGCCTTTCATGTTCATCTTTTGATAATCTTCTTTTTGCCCAAAGTCTTTCCCTCTGGTCAAGTAATTGATTTATTTTAAATGTTATATCATCTTTGTAATTTATTAATTCATCTAATGTTTTTATTTTATTTTGATATAAAAATCTGGCTTCATTAGATAATTCTTCCATTCTTGAAACATCTGCTCTAATACTTGCAGGTAACTTTTGTTGTGGTACTTTTGTCGGAAACACCTTTAATAAATAACAATAATGATAATATAAAGCAATAAATCCTTTTGCTTTGGCTTTTTTATGCCTTTTTGCAAAAGGAAAATTTACTTTTCTATAATTATATACACTTTCTATAAAAGGTACTCTTGCTACTTGTTCTTCTATTATTCTTCGTTTAATATTTTCTATTGAATAATTTTCTCCATACCTTCGTTCAATTCTAATATTTCTTTTATATGGCTCTTTTCTTATACTTATTTTATTAGCTCTAAATATAATTTCATAGTCTAATCTTTTCATTAAATATATAAAATCCTCAAACGAATATGCTTGTCTTATTGCTAAATCTAAATCTCTTTTAGCATTTTTAGTATAGTTATCATTATAAAAAGATTTCTTATAATAATTTTCAAAATTAATTTTGCTTTTTTTACAAGGCTTTTCTTCTAAAACGCTCAATCCATATTCTCTACAAATTTCATCAGAAGTATGTCTTAATCTTCCTGTATTAGCTCTGTTACTATAATATTTTTTCCCATCTGTGTATGAAACTGAATTTAATACTAAATGATTATGTATGTGATTAGTATTCAAATGAGTAGTAACTATTACTTGAAATCTATCTCCCCACATTTCATTAGCAAGTTGCACTCCAATTTTATGAGCAAGTTCTGGAGTAACTTCTCCTGCTTTAAATGATTGGTATGCGTGATATGCTAAAATCTTATCCTCTTTATTATAATATCTCTTTGTATCTTTCATTTCTTCATAAGCTGAATCTGGCTCACAATTTATTCCTGTAACAAAATATTCTTTTTCAGTTTTATTAGAATTTTTAGCATAATTAATTACATCTCTTAAATCATCAACTATTATTTCATAATTACTTTTGAATTCAATGTTTTTTGTTTTACTTTTTTCCTCTGCATAATTTATAACATGATCCATTCTTCTTACTACTTTCCACAAACTGGTTGTTGCCAAACTTACCACCTCCTACAAAAATTTTTGTTTAACTTCTTTTGCAAATTTATGCCATTCCTCTGCTTCTGCTTTGTAATATTCTTTATCTATCTTGTTAGTACTATTCGCCTTATAAGCTATTTGATTTAGATTAACACCTATTTTAGAAAGTTGTTTCATCACTTCATAAAATTCCTTTCCTGGTTTTTCTTTTATTTGTTTTTCCATTAGTAATTTTCTAAAATATTCTCCATAAGGAATATTAGCTTTCTTGCAGTCAGAAATTAGTTTTTCATTTTCTATTTCATTTAACATTATATCTTTTCTTATATTTCTTTTTCTCAAATCTCTCCCTCCTGTTATTCAAACTAAATAATGGGGATTGGGGCTAGCCCCATTGAATAGAATTTTGAAACACGATATTTTCGTGTGAACAAATTCATTGCTTGCTAGGACAAGAAATCTACTTTTTTCTTATAAATCTATACTGGTACATATTCTTTACTTTGTACCATTTTCTTTCTATATTGTTCGATTTCTTGCCTCTCCTTTAATCCTAATTTGTAACATAAATAATCATTTATATCTTTTCCATAAGGTGCTGGAATATCATATATATTGTACTTATTTAATGCAAAAATTAGTGCCTTCGTTGCTTCTCTACCTGCCCTATCATTATCAAAATGAAGTACAATGTTTTTAATATATGTATTTTTTTTCAAAAAATTTTTAACTGCTATTGGTACTTTACTTTGTTCTATATTATTTCCTGGTTGATATACTCCTGCTAAAGCTAAAAGGTTTTGATTTTGATAATCATAGCCTTTTAGTTTTAATAATGTTGCATAAGATAATAAATCTATACTACTTTCAAAAATGTGCAATGTATTGTTTTTTATTTTACTTAACATTCTAAAAGAAAACTCTTTTGAACTACCTTTTGCATCTCGCATTATTCTTTTTTCATTTGTACTTCTACAACCTGCATATTTAATATTATGCTCATAGTCATAACCTACAAAAACTACATTATTTGTTTTATTTTCTTGGTATATTAGTTTTTGATTTATGCAATCTAAAATAATATCTTCGTCTATTCCTCTATTTTTTAGATATTCTATAACATCTTTATTTGTACTTGCTTTTTCTGGAATAATTATTCTTCTAGGTATGTTATTTATTTCTATTTTAGATACTTTATATGTACTAATATCTCTATTTAATACATTTTTAACGGCTTCTTGTAATGTCATTTTTTCTACTTTCATTAAATAATCTACTGCTGTTTTTCCTGCTTCGTTAGTGGAAAATCTATGCCATAATCCATTGCTTATAATGACACTATTATGAGATTTTAATGAATAAGTACCAGCCCCTTTTTTTACAAGTTCTGATGGATTATTGTTCATAAAATAAGTTAGTAAATCTATCTGTTTTGCTTGTTTTACAATTTCTTTTGGTATAAACTCCGACATTAATTGCACCTCCTTTTTGCATTTTTAGTCATAAAAATAAGGTACTAGATTTTTTCTAATACCTTTCTATATAATACAAATCATTGATATTTACTTTTAATGCTTTTGCAATTTTTATTGCAAATATTAAACTGGGCATTTTGTAATTACATTCTATATCATTTAGATGTGTCGTTGATATTCCTGTCTTATATGATAATTGTTTTAGAGTAAGTCTTTGCTTTTTTCTAATGTCTTTTATAATAAATTTAATTACCATTATAGAAACTCATTGCCTCTTTTATTCCCAATTTAAAACATAAATCTTTTTCCATATCTCCCATTTCGACATCTATTCTTCTAAGTTCAATAAGTGCTTTTTGTTCTTCTTTATTAAGTTCTATAAATTCAAGATCCTCAAACACTTCTGTTACATTAGGGTACTTTTCGCTAATTTTTCTGTACCTATTTTGTAATTCTTTATATTCTGGTGTGTCAAAACAATATTTTCTTTTTTGCCCCTCTAACCATTCTGAAAAATTATTATTATCATAATTTAGAAATGAGTCATCATCTTTTTTAATAGATTTTTTAGGTGTAATTTCATGTGCCAATTTATTACCTTCTACAATTCCTAATTTAAAATAAATAAGTCCCCAAAAATCAGTTTCTTCACTAGATTTTAACTCATAATTTCTAAATAATTTTAATACATTTTTAAGTTCATTTTCATCTGTTATAATATTTTTTAAATGATTTACAAAACCTTCAGATAAATCAGTTACTTCTAATTCTAGTTTTTTTATTTCTACATTTTCATTATACAAATCTTGTTCAAAACTCTCTTTTCTGAAAGCATATAACTGTTCTAAAACAGGTTTATTAAAAATTTCTTTCATTTCAACTTTCCTCCTTGTTTGGGAGTATACTACTTTACTTTTATAAATTGAAATGTACAAATATTTTTTTTTAGAGTTGACATTAAAAAAGAGCAAATTTTATAGTATTGCTCTTTAATTTATTTTTATTTCAAAACTATTCGTATCTCTAACTAAAAAATTACATTAAGTAAATGTTTTATACTTAAAAATTGAATAATTCATATTCTTTCTCATCATATATTGTAATTTTTATTATTTATCCTTTTTCATATCCTTGTATTCTCTCCATATAGTTTCAATCCATCTATATGCTCCGATTCCATGTTCACCAAATAATTGGAAATATTGTGGGTTCTTTTTTAAGAAAGTATTAATATAAGCATACCTCAACTCTTTATTAGTAGATCTTTGAAATTGCTCATCCTCAAATATAATTTGTTTTAATTTTTCAAGTTCTACCTCTTTTTGTTTTTCTTTTTCATTTATATAGTTTTCTAATTTGTCTTGGTATTTTTGAAAGAAGTTTTCCATTTGTTCCTCTCCTGATACGATGCTTTCTTTGTAACCTTCTCCCCATTCATTTTTTTGTTCTATTGCTACTGAATAACCATTATAAAGACAATAAATTAATAATCTTATAGGTGTTTCAAAATCTATTTTATCAATTTATTATATTCAATTATGTCATTTTTCATTATATTTATTATTTCCTCTGGATATTCTTCTTCGTATTTTTCTAATTCTATTTTAAAATAGTCTTTATCATAATAATAGTATTCAAAGAATATTGTATTTATATTGCTTTCTTTTGCAAACTTAATAATATCATCAATTTTCCCTGATTTTATCAGTATTAGTTTTATATCAGAGTTACTTTCTGTTTCTATACCGTAGAATCCATTATCATTTATAATTTTTATGAGCTTTTCTCTATTTGTTATTTCACTTTTATTCTCATTTTTCTTGAATATACTCTTTATACCATTTTTCATTTATATCTCTCCTATAAATTTTTCAAAATGATTATATCATAAGACTTATTAATTAACAACGCTCTGGAGATTTTTTATCTGAAATTTTATCTTCTTTTTCCTCTTTCTCATCTCCTAACATCTCGTGATCATTATCATTTATTTTTAATTCTGCATTTATTGTATCTAGCTTTTCTAATTTTTCCTTTAATTCTTGTTCTTTTGGAAATTCTTTTTGTATTTCTTGCTTTGCGTTTTCTAGTTGAAACATTGTATTATCAAGCTTTTCTCTTTCTGTCGGTATATCTTTAGCAATATTTTCAAGGCAATTATTTATTCTAGTAATATTTCCATTTACATCTGTTCCTAAATCTATAGAATAGCTAAACTTATTTTTTAGTTTTAATTTTATGTTTTTAGAAAACGGGTCAAAACTAACTTGCATATTAAATTTCATTCCTTTCTCGCTTCGCTCAAAGGCACACATAGGAATGAAAACCTTGAGTTCGAAGCATATTTTTTATATAATATTTCAAGGGAATATATACTACAAAGCACGGTAGGAGGAGTTGCAGGCTTTTGTGTAATTCCACAAATTAAATCAGTATATTAAACAGTGCAAGTGCAGTTGTTTCAAGCACACATAAGTAGTCCCTTGAGGCTGTAAACTAATCATTGACTGATAGTTAATTTTATAGTGTTAATTGCACAGTCCCTTTATTCCCAAATATTTTTAAAAAAGGAGTTTTTGAAATGGAAATTATTTATCAAAAAGCTTGTGGTGTTGATGTGCACAAATCTTTTATTGTAGCAGTTATTTGTGACTCTACATCCATCAAACCACAATACTCTCGTAAACGTTTTTCTACCTTTCCTAATTCACTTATTGATTTTAGAAATTGGTTATCAGCTAACGACTGTCAGAATGTATGCATGGAATCTACTGGAAAGTATTATATTCCTGTATACAATGCATTAGAAGGTTATATTTCTAATGTCGTCGTTTCTAATCCTAAATGGGTTAGGTGTATTAAAGGCGAAAAAGATGATAACAAGGATGCCAAATGGATTGCTGACCTCTTTAAGCTTGGAATAGTACGTCACAGTTTTATTCCGTCTAAAAACATCAGGGTTCTTAGAGAGCTTACTCGTTATCTCTACAAATTAACTAATATGCGTACCTCTGAGAAAAACAGATTTACGAATGCTCTTACAGTAGGCAATTGCAAATTAGATATGGTCTTTTCTGATATATTTGGCAAATCTTCCTCTGCTATCATCAACACTATTATATCACAAAATCAATATTCCGATAAGGATATTTAAAAAAATGTTGATAAACGTTGTAAGGCTTCTGAAGAAGATATTTTAAATTCTATCAATGGTATTTCTTGGGTAGATGCACAAAAAGAACGTATGTTACTCATCCAAAATCATATTGATTATCTTAATTCAACCATTAAATCTTTAAAAGAGATAATCGATATTGTAGTAAAACCTTATGAGGACTATATTAAGTTTTTATGCACTATACCTGGTGTTGATAGAAATTCCGCCATATCTATTATTTCAGAAATTGGTACTGATATGAGTCAATTTTCTTCTCACTACCGTTTAGTCTCTTGGGCTGGTCTTGCACCTGGTTGTAATGAATCTGCTGGTAAGAAAAAGTCTGTTAAAATTTCAAGAGCTGGTGTTTATCTTAAGCCTGCACTTGTTGAAGTTGCTCACGCAGCTGTTACAGATAAAGATTGCGATTACTATGCTGTCAAATACAAACAAATTTCTAAACGTAGAGGTAAGAAAAGAGCAATTATTGCTATTGCAAGAAAAATTTTAGTTGCCATCTACCATATGTTATCTACTGGCGAAGTATTTAATCCTTCAGATTTATCAAAAGTTGAAACTAGTGATAAAGATAGAATTAAATATACTAAAAACAATTTTATGCAATCAGCAAAACAATTATTGTCTCTTGGACTTACATCAGAAGAAATAATATTATTAGTTAATTCTCAAAATTCTAATTTAACTCCCATAACTTAATTTTATTTTTTGGGGGTAAGGGGGAACTATGCCCTTTTTTCTTATTTCGGTTTTATTTTTTTATATTTTATTTTCAAACTAAATCCTCTATACTCTCCAATATTTCTTTCTTCCATACTTCTTAAATTCTGCACACACTCTAACAATTTTTTTCCTGCATTTTGTTTTTCTGTATATAATATACCGTCTAATTTCATTGGTGAAAAGCCATCTTTATTAGGTTTAGTATATTCATTTAGCTTTACAGTATCTTCTTCAATAGCACTAATTTTATTGTTTAATCTTGATATTTCTTCTGGAAAATATTTTATTACTTTATCTTGTAGAGAATACCTTTGATTCATAAATTCTTGCTTTAATAGTTTTAACTTTGAAACTTCTGTGTCTAATGTAGTTTTTTCTAATATTAAAGGGTTTCCTGTGGCTAGTGCCTTTATTTCTCCATAAGTAAGTGCCTTATCATCAATATCTTCCATTGTTCTTGCTGGTGTCTTTGAAGTCATAATTTGTGATATGAATTTTTGCTTTTGCTCTACTAATTGATACATATAACTGTCAAAAGTTTTTTCTGTAACATAGGAATATACAAATACTTTTTTGTTTTCATTTCCTTGGCGTATCATTCTACCATTTCGTTGTGTTAGATCTGATGGTTTCCATGCACAATCTAAATGATGTGTTGCAATTAATTTACTCTGAACATTAGTACCTGCACCCATTTTTTGAGTTGAGCCCATTAAAACTCTTACTTGTCCTTGTCTAACTTTGCTAAATAACTCTTTCTTTTTTACCTCTGTATCTGCTTCATGAATAAAAGCTATTTCATTAGGTGGAATTCCTTTCTGAATTAGCTTTTTCTTTAATTCATTATAGACATCTGTAAATTCTTCTTTTTCATAACCCACAAAATCTTTTGGAGTAGATAAGTCGCAAAACACTAATTGAGTGGATTTTTTATCTGCATTTTCATACCATATTTTATAAATATTGTCTGCACAAGAATTAACTTTACTATTTTCTGCGTCTGGTAATAAGGAATTTATAAGTCTTTGGTCTAATGCTAATTTTCTTCCCTCATTAGTTATTTTAAGCATATTATCTAATGATGCGTCTACTGCTCCACTTCTTATGTTTTCTGCTCTTTCTCCTAAACTTTGTACCATCTCTTCTTGCATTTCACTTGGTTTTACAACTACATTTATATTTTCAAAATCTGGCGTAGGTAAATTTAGTGTTTCAGCAGTTTGTATATCTGCAATTTCTTTAAATAAGCTCATTAACTCTGGCAAATTATGAAATTTTGCAAATCTAGTTTTAGCTCTATAACCAGTTCCGTTCTGGAGACAACTCTATTGCTGTTACTGTTTCCCCAAATGTACTTGCCCAATTATCAAAATGTTCTAGTCCATTTTTCTTTAACTCATCATATTGCAAATATCTTTGCATAGTGTACAATTCTGCCATTGAGTTACTAACAGGTGTTCCTGTCGCAAATACTGTCCCTTTTCCATTTGTAATCTCGTCTAAATACCTACATTTCATAAATAAATCTGTAGACTTCTGAGCTTCTGTTTGTGCAATACCACCTACATTTCTCATTTTCGTATAAAGAAATAAGTTCTTGTAATTATGAGCTTCATCTACAAAAAGTTTATCTATTCCAAGTTCTTCAAAAGTTACTACATCATCTTTTCTTTCTTGTTTATTTAATTTCTCAAGCCTTGTTTCTAAAGATTTTTTTGTTTTTTCCAATTGTTTAATTGTATAATATTCTCCTTTATTTCCTTTTTCTTCAGCAATGCCATGAGTAATATCATTTATCTGTTCTTGTAATAAGTTTTTTTGCCTTTCTACTGACATCGGTATTTTTTCAAACTGACTATGACCAATTATAATCGCATCAAATTCCCCAGTTGCTATTCGACTGCAAAACTTCTTTCTATTCTTTGTTTCAAAGTCTTTTTTAGTAGCAACTAAAATATTTGCACTTGGATATAAGTCTAAAAATTCTGATGCAAATTGTTCAATTATATGATTTGGAACTACAAAGAGTGATTTATTACATAAACCTAATCTTTTAGATTCCATTGCAGCAGCGACCATTTCATAGGTCTTTCCTGCTCCAACTTCATGTGCAAGAAGTACATTTTTTCCATACAATACATGTGCTACAGCATTTAATTGATGTTTTCGTAGCTTAATTTCTGGATTCATTCCTACAAAATCAATGTGTGAGCCATCATATTCACGAGGTCTTATAGAATTGAATTTGTCATTATATAATCTTACTAAATTATTTCTTCTGTTTGGATCTTCCCATATCCAGTTTAAAAAAGCCTCTTTTATAGCATCTTGTTTACTTGATGCAATAGCAGTTTCTTTCTTATTCAAAACTCTTTGTTTTCTACCTTCATCATCTATAATTGTATCAAAAATTTTAACATCTTTTAAGTTAAGAGTTTGTTCAATTATTTTGTATGCACTTATTCTTGGTGTACCATAAGTAGAATATGCTTTTACATTATCCCTATCTTCACTTTTCCCTTCTATGTACCATTCAGAAGTAATATTTGAATATTTTACATGTATGTCCCATCTATTATATCTTGGTGTTTCAAGTAATTCAAAAATAAATTCTCTAATTACTTCTGGTGGAATCCATGTAGAGCCTAATTTCACACCTATCTCACTTGCGGTAAGGTCTTTAGGAATAACCTCTTTTAGTTTTTCTACATTTATATTAAAGCAAGAATCTTCTTTCGCAAATTCTTCAGCAACTTTTAATTTTTCTCTTACATTACCAGATAAGTATTCATCAGCAGTTACCCAATTATTAGGATTTCCCTCCTCTGGTACTCTAAATATAACACCTTGCAAACTTTCTATCATTTTATCCATATCTATACCACACAATTCTTGCATATAATTCAAGTCGACTTTTGCCTTATCTTTTATGGATATAATTAGTGCCTCGTCAGGGGTATCTACTTTTAATACTTGCTTTTTGGCTTTGATAGTTCTTTTTGTGAATATATCTGCTTTTCCTATGAATTTACCTTCTCCATCTAACTTTTCAAGTGAACACAACAAAAAATAACTACTATCATTTGAAAAAGCATTTTCATTAGCTCGTGAATTTATCAGTCCATATTCTTTTGTGAATAAATCATATAATTCATTTAATTTTGCCTGTGCAATATGTATATATTCTTCTGAACTATCTTCTAATTGAAAATCTATCAATTCCCTTACTTGTTCTCTTAATGCAATTAATCCCTTTATTCTATTCTGATTTGTAAGTGGTAAATTGTCTTGTAAATACATTTTAGAGTTTTCTCTAAAATAGATTTTATCATCAACTACAGTATATGAAAAATTTTTTACATTAGGTCTAGCTGGAATCGAAGTATCTTCTTGTTCTATTTCATTTTCAGCTATATATTCTTGTAATTCCCCATGAATATTTGTAATAGCATAACTTAATTGTTCTTCTAAGGATGTACTTTCATCAGCCTTACAAGTAGAATCATATCCGTAAGCAGTAGAAACCATTTCCATATTTCCTAATATCATCTCTGGGTTATCAATAAAGTAATTATTCATTGCTATGTTGTTATCATCTCTATCAAGATAAACCCAGTCTGGTATTATATCTGTTAGACTTTCTCTTTTTTGTAAGAATATTATGTCTGAAGTTACTTTAGTTCCTGCATTTTTTGTAAATGTATTATCTGGTAATCTTATTGCACCTAATAAATCTGCTCTTTGTGCTATATATTTTCTTACCTCTGGATTTGCTTTGTCCATAGTACCTTTTGAGGTTATAAATGCTACTACTCCTCCTGGTCTTACCTTGTCTAATGTCTTTGCAAAGAAATAATCATGTATTAAGAAATTGTTTTTATCATATCTGCTATCATTTACTTTAAAATCTCCAAAAGGAACATTTCCTATTGCCACATCAAAAAATGAATCTGGTAAATCAGCTTTTTCATAGCCCTCTACTCTTATATCTGCCTTTTGATATAGCTGTTTTGCAATTCTTCCACTAATTGAATCAAGTTCAATTCCGTATAAATTAGAATTTTCTAATTTTTCTGGTATCATTCCTAAGAAATTTCCTATCCCACAACTTGGCTCTAAAATATTGGCTTGTTCAAGTCCCATATTTTCTAATGCTTTGTAGATAGACTTTATAACTATTGGTGGAGTATAAAAAGCTGTTAATGTAGAGGCTCTTGCAGATTCATATTCCTCATCTGTAAGGATTTCTTTTAGCTCGTTATATTCATTGCTCCAATTACTTTTATTCTGGTCAAATACATCTGGAAGTCCACCCCATCCAACATATTTTGATAGAACTTCTTGTTCTTCTTTATTAGCTAGTCTATTATCATCTTCTAATTTTTTTAATAATTTTATTGCATCAATATTTCTTGCTACCTTTTCTTTAGGAGTACCCTCTCCAATTAAATTATCTTCAATGTGATAGTTTATTTTTTCTTGTGTTTCATTTGGAATAGTACTTTGTTTTTTATCTATTATTATAGCTGTGTTATTTTCTTCATTTAAGAAAATCTCTTTAGCCTCTAATTCATCAATAAATTCTTGACTAACTTCTTCTAAATTTTCATTTGATATTTCTTCAATATTAGTAAACTCAGCTAATCTCTTCCTGATGTCTATTAGTGTTTGATTTTCTTCATTATCAGAATATTCTAGTAGTCCACCATCTTGTTCATTTCCATACTGATCATATATGGAATAATAATAACCTTCTTCGCTTGTGTGAAAATGAAAATAGTTACCATTAGTTAATTTATAATTTTTCTCTATATTTTCAATAGTTAACTCGTCTTTATCAGTAATTTTATCTTCCTTGAAAGCTCTATCAAACATCCATTTTTCATCTTCATATTCATTTTCTAGCCAATTCTGATAATTCTCTATTTCTTCACTTGTAAAGTATCTATCTAATGTTATAAGCTCTCCAATTCTTTTTTCTATGGTAGCCCAATTTACTTGCATATTATTTTCAGAATTACTTTTAGAAAGTTTTAAACCTTTTCCAGGAGAATATTCCACCCATATTCCTTCAAGACCTTTTACTCCATTTGTTCCATAGTAATTAAATTCCTTTTTTAAAAAGTTTTGCCTATCTTTTGATGAATAAGTTTCTTGATATAATCTATATACTCTAAACTTTCCATTTTGATGTCCAGTTCCAGCTTTTAATGCTGTATCTATCATATCTTGAGTAAAAGTAAAAGCAGGAGTATTTTCTACTTCTGCTTGTGTTTGTATAATATTTTTTTGTTCATCTACACTAGGCAAATCTTTTATTTGTGGTATATAAGAATCTGTAAATAAATTTAATTGTAAATCAATTCCTGTATTACTATTTCCTCTGCTTGATTTTTTATTGAGTTCATTTCCTGTACCCAAAGCATTTGATTTTGTGCTTTCAAATTCTCGTCTATCTTGTTTTGCTTTGCCAGACTCTTGATTATCTCTTTCAACATTTTCTGTGCTGTCATTTCTATTTCTCCTAAATGTTCCTCCATTTTGCAATCTAGCATTAATTCCTCGTATAGACCTTTTTTGTGTTCCTTTAAGTATTTCTCCCTCATTCTCGAGAATCTCCCCTGTGGCATTATCTTGGTTTTTGGTAATGCTACTTGTGGTATCTGATAATCTCCCATTTGTTTGTATTCTATTTTTATCATAATCATTTCTCCCTTCATTATTTTTATTTTCATTATTATAATAATTTGTTTTTTGATTATTTACAAATGTACGATTTATATTATTCGTAGATTTTTCAAAGTTTCTTACACTTGATGCTATTTCTCTTAAAATTTGCTCTGATATATCACTTGTTGCTGCTCCTAATCGTGATATTACACTTTTAGTATCAAATTGTTTTATTAGTTCAAAATCATTATAACTAAAATATTCTAAAGGATCTATTCCACATCTATTTAAAGTCATATATGAAATAGAATTTATCAATATACCTTTAAACAATGATTCTAATTCATCTTCACTTAGATTTTGTAAGGAACTATTTTCTAAAACATCTCTTAAATCTACTAAATAATCTTGGTAATTATCTTCTACTAAGTTCATTGAGCTTGAATAAATAGTTTCAGCTAAATTGCTTTTTATCTCTAAATTGCCAAAACTATTTTCTAAAGTTTCTATAAGTCCATTTTCATAAGAAGATCTTACTTCCCATAATTTTAGGTTTCTATTTATACCACTATGCGTATCTGAAATATCAAATACATGCCTCAAGACACTTCTACCATCTTCAATAGAAATTAAAGCTATACCTTTAGCACCTTTGTTAACCCATCTTTTCAGTCTATTATTCCATGTTTCTATATCTGCACAAGCAGTTGCATTTGGCTTTTGAGCATAAATTAACACTTGTTCATTAAAAGAATACTTATAATTGTTACTTGCTGTATTTAAGAATTTTGTCCAGCTCTCGCCACTTTGTGTTATTTCTTTTAATGTTTCATTTGCCATTTCATTAACTAACTGGTATTTATTAGGCATTAAGTTTCCTCCTTTCCTTCTTTTTTTTGTTTATAATTAAAATACTCTAATGTATTGTGATTTTTTATACATTCTCGGAGTGTTATTATATTTAAAACATGTGGATCATTTGTTATATCCTTTAAATCTTCAATTTTTAAATTTGAAATAGCTTTTTCACTAGCTTTACCTATACTAATTAACTTATCGTATGTTGCATTTCTTGTAATCTCTTTCTTTCTTGGCATTTTACCACCTCACTTTAAGTAAAAATAAAGAGAGATTAGCTTTTAATAATAAGCTAATCCCTCTAGGTTTAATTACTCATCTTTATTTTTCTTGTGATTATGTACTATGATATATGTAATACCTAATAAAGAAAGTAGTCCTAATCCTGCAAATAGTTTCAAATTGCTATCATCTCCAGTTTTAGGAACTTCTATTTTTTTATTTTCAAATGTAAATTCTATTGTTCCATCTTTTTCTTCTACTTGCTTGTCATCTACAAATACTCCTTTGTCATTTATTTCTACTTTCAAAATTCTATTAGATAATTCATAATCTGTTGGTGCTTTTGTTTCTTTAATATAATATGTGCCATATCTTAAATCTTCGAATACTGCTATACCATCTTTTTTATTAGGTTGAACTTCTTTAATCAACTTAGTACATTCAGGATCTTCATATATTGCAAAAGCAAATTTATCTTTGATAGTTTCTTTTGTTTCGGAGTCTATTTTAATTACTTTTACATTCTTTAAAATAGGCATATCTTTCATTTCTATTTTTTGAATATCTTTATCTGTTGTTACAGTAAATTTTATTTTCTCAGTAATTTCGTAGCCATAAGGTGCTATTGTTTCTTTTAGTATGTAAGTTTTACCTTCTTCAAGACCTTTTACTTGATGTGGCTCTTTAGTAGAAGTCCATTTGTCTATTACATTTCCTTCTGAATCTGTAACTTCTAATTCTGCTCCTTCAAGTTCTTCTCCTGTTGTTAAATCCGTTTTAGTTACTTCTACTAATTTATCTATCATAATAATTTTTTGAGTTTCTTTATCTGTTGAAACTGTAAATTCAATATCTGTTGCCTTTACATAGTTTCCAACTGCCAATTCTTCATGCAAAATGTAAGTTTCATTTTCTTTTAAGCCTTTTACTTTGTGTGCTTCTTTTTCTGAAGTCCACTCATCTATTACATTGCCCTCTTTGTCTAATACTTGTAATTTTGCACCTTCTATTTCTTTACCAGAAATATCTTCTTTTGAAACTTCTACTATTTTATCTTTCATAGTAACTTTTTGAATTTCACTTGTATCTTCTACTTTGAACTTTATTTCTGTTGCGATAACATAGCTATCTGGGGCAATTTCTTCTTTTAGTGTATATTCTTCGCCAACTGTTAACCCTTCTATTTTATGAGTTTCTTCGGTAGAAGTCCATGTGTCTATAATATTGCCATCACCATCTAAAACAGTTAGTTTTGCACCTGGCAATTCTTTGCCTCCTGTTATATCAGTTTTAGAAAATTCTACTAATGTAGTATCATTTTCTACATTTAGTTTTTGCTCATAAATTTTTGTTATTGTATCTTTTGGTTCAAATTTAACTTCATATTTTGTTGTATTTAGAACTAATCCATCTAAAGTTTTTGTTTCTTCTATTTCATAAGTTCCCATTGGCAAATCACTAATTGTAAGTTTACCATCTTTAGTTAAATTATATGTTTTTATTTCTTGTCCTTGTTTATATATAATACTGCCGTCTGCTTTATCAATTATATCTTCTTTTGCAGTTAGTTTAAATTCTATACCAGATAAGTCTGATATATCTACTAATGATGTATCTACATTTTCTCTTATGGCAATGCTCTTATCTAGTTTAATTGTTCCTGTTGGTTGCTCATTTTTGATAACTATTTCTTTTATAAAATCTCCGTCTTTATCTGTGTCATAATCTTTAATGTTCTTGATTTCAAAAGTTACAGGTTTATCTAATTGTAAAAAGCCCTCAGGAATTTTTATTTCTGTTATTTCATAACTTCCAACTGGTAATTTTAAAGGTGTTGTAACTTCTGCTTTATTGTCATTTTCAGAATTAAATGAATAATCTGGAATCACAATATTATCTGCATTTGTCGTAAATGAAGTATATGTTGTATTTCCTATTTTTTGAGATATTGTTTTTCCTTTTTTGTATAAGATTTCTTTAGTAGCTCTGTCATATATATCTTTTGTTGCTTTAATTTCAAATGTTGTAGAATTTAATGTTACTAGTTTATTAGTTTTTAAGTCTTTCTTTATAAGTTTAATATAAGTTTCTAATTGCTCATTGTTCACTACTATATGTTTTGTTTTCTTTGCTATTTCTACAACTTCACTTTCATCATCAGTTATAGAAAATGTAAAATCAACTGATGTTTCATAATCTGCTGGAGTCTTTGTTTCTTTAACAATATACTTTCCAAAAGGTAATTTATTTTGAGTATATGCATCTCCATTTTCATCTGTTGTTATAATTTCATAAGTTGGAGCTATTTTTTGAGCTTCTGCAACTCTTTTTTCATTTACTGTTACTTGATTTCCATCTTCATCAATTCCATTCCATACCTCTTCATAAGTATAACCTTGCTTATAAGCCTTTTCTACATCAGCGTTTAGTTTTATTGTAAATTCTGCACCTGCTAATCCAGGAGTTACTCCTGAATTTTCTTTAATTCCAGATTTAAAAATATGAAGTCCCATTTCTTTTACTTTTTCTAAACTTGTTGTTGTATTTGAGATTATTTCTTCGTGTTGGTCTTTATATGATAATGTAACATCATATTCTTTGGTATCTATCATATATCCTTTTGGTGCAACTTCCTCTTTTACTACATATTTACCTAAAGGAAGATTCGTAATATCTTCTGTTGTGCCTTTTTCATTCATAGTTCTAGTTGCTACTAAATCTCCATTAGAATAGAATTTCTTTGTTTTTGCTTTATTGTATATATCTTCTTTTGCATAAACTTTATATACTGCACCTTCAAAAACTGCATCTCCTTGTGTTACAGATCCAGTTTTAATATCCTTTTTAATTATAGATATACTTCCTGTTGGTTCTTCATCAGTTCTCTCTGCCGAAGCAAAAACAACTGCTGTATTTTGATCTTTATATTTAAGTTCAAATGAATATACCGTATCATCTAATAAGTAACCTTCTGGTGCTTTTGTTTCTTGATAATTATATTTTCCTAATTTTAGTCCTTCTACTTTTATTGCTCCATTATCGTTTGTTGTGAATGTCTTATCGTAATTATCATTCCATATTCTATATTCTGCACCTTTTAAATTTGCTGATTTATCTTCATTTTTCTTAACTAATGTAAATGTGCCTGTTGGCTCAATGTTTACAACTGCTTGAGTTGATGTTTGATTTACTTTTACTTCTACATTGTAAGATTTAGTATCTAAAAGATAGCCATAAGGAGCAGATATTTCTTTTATTGTATAAGTACCTTTTTTTAGTTTGTCCAAAGTTATTTTTCCATTTGTTACAGTTACTTCTTTGCTATAATTATTCGGACCTGTAACTTTGAACACAGCTCCTGGAACTAAATCTCCTTCTTTGTTTAATTTTGAAAGTTCTAATTTTCCAAAGCTTTCTATATTTAAACTTACACTTAATGTTATTGGATCATTATAAGACAATGAATATAATTGGTTTTGAACTCCATCTTGGAACTCAAAAAATACCATTGTATCTTTATCTTCTGTTCCATCTTTAATCATTCCCCATGATTTAAATTGAGCATCTGTTATTGTATAATTTTCTAAAGTAGTATTTTCATCTACTAATATAGTCATGGAGTTACTTCCTTTTGAGTGTGTAACTCTAATTCCATTAGTAGTTTTGTCTATGCTAGGGTAACTTGCTAAAACACCGTTTGTATCAGTTATTGTTTTATTTTCTCCTGCTTGAACATTTATTGTTGTTCCATCAAAACTTGGTCTAGTTTCTATTTTAGCCATTTCTCTATTTATTTCAGATTTAAAAGCTTCATATTCAGATTGAATTCCACTATCTAAAAATCTAGCATTAGTTTGTCCTAATACTTCCCATATATATTGTTGAACTAGAACATATTGCTTTTTATCTGCATTTGAAATTCCACCATCTACGACATAATTGCCTTTATCTCGATACCATCCTAAGTATGCAATTTTACAAGCTTTTCTTACATCTGCTTTAACTGGTGTATAGTAACTGCCGTTATATACTACATCAGTTTTAAAATCCACTCCATGTTCTGCACAAAATACAGTTCTTTTTTCTCCTGTATTATAATTTATTAATTTTCTTATTAAAATTCCATATTCAGAATCAGCATTGTCTGTTGTTCTAATATAAGAGGCATATTGCCCTCCAACCCATTCTCCTGTTCCAGAGGCTGCAAATATAGGTTGTGCTACACTTAGCATTGTAACTAATAATAAAATACTAGCCAAAATTCTTTTATATTTTAATCTTTTCATCATATAAAAATCCTCCTTTTTGCATAAAAAAAAGAACAAGTTTTATTACTTGCTCCTCAAAAATATTTATTTTTATCTTTTATAGTAATTTAAAGTCCATTTTCCACAGTACGGACAACTCCAGGTTTCATAGCCATAAGGACATAATTTGTAATATTCCTCTGATGATATTTCTCCATTATGTACTTGATTACTATAAGTATTTATTAAATTATCATAATAAGCAACTGCTTCATCATAACTATTAAACCATAAATTAGAATTGCCTGCACTAACTCCATGTTCTGTGTCAGTACATTTAGTTTTTTCTTGTACTTTATCATCATTCTTATTTTCTTGAATGTCATTAGGTTTTTCTTCTTTATGTGTATCATTTTTAGTTGTATCTATCTTGTTTGTAACTTGAGTTGGCTTTTTTGTTTCTGTATGTTTTGGACTTTCCACTACTTTTTCCTGTGTGCTTTTAGTATTTTCTTTTTGTTCCTCATTTTTATTTTCTTGAGTTTCTATTTTTGTATTTGCATTAGTATCTTCTTGTATCAATTCTTCTTTAGTATCTTGATTTATGTCTGTATTTTCTACAACATTTGCTTTTGTATTTTGAATTTCATTAGTTAAATTTATTTCATTTACAACCTCATTTTCAAATTCAATACTATTTCTATTTTTATTATTTATAACTTGATTAACTATTAAAGCTGTTATAATTAATGCTATTACTAGAGCTAAAATTATAATTATTATCTTTCTTTTCTTCATACTCATCATCTCCTTATGCTTTAATTATATTGCTTAAAAATCTAATTTCAAGTTTATAAATAAATATAAATAAAATTAATTAAATAAATTATTATTCTTTTAGTTTGTAATATAGTATGTATTTGAAAGGGTTTGTAAGGGAAAACTTTGTAATGTGTTCACACATAAAAGTTGTATAATTGTTAAATATGTTCACACACATTATCTAGCATTTCTTTCTTGTTTTAATCTTTCTCTTTTGTTATGTTCTTCCACACATTGAATAATAAAATCTTCTACTTTGCCAGATTCCTTTATTTTTTGTGGTATATATTTATCTATTCTTTCATTGTGTATTTTTATAAATTCTTTCTGATTAGGCTTTTCTTGACCTAAAATTTCTTCTATTTTTTCTTCTGTTAATTTTCCCTCTTGTTCAAGTTTTTTTAATCTTATTGCTTGACTTAATGATGGTGTAACTTCATCAAACTCAAATATATTTTGTATTACATATTGATTTTCTTCACTTAAATAAGAAAGCTCTACTGCTGGTCTAAAAGCAATTCTTTTTAAATCTACTTGTTCTAATAATTCTGGAATAAGATGTGTTAAACGAATATATCTTCTTATGTTTTCTCTACTTTCTCCTACTTCATTGCCTAATATTTCTCTCGAAGTCAACTTCTGCACCATTGGTGCAGAAGTTACATTTCCATCAATATCAATATTTTTTCCTTGGTGTCGCATTGCTTCAAGTTTCATTTTATATGCAAATGCTTTTTCCGAAGGTAGTATTTCTTCTCTTTGTATATTGCTATCTACCATAAGAATTGTAGCCTCATCATCTGATAAATTTTTTACAATAGATCTTATCTGTTTTACTCCTGCTAGCTCACAAGCTCTTTTCCTTCTATGTCCAGAAATCATTTCATAAGTTCCATCATCTTTAGGTCTAACTATTACAGGCAATATAACTCCATATTGTTTTATACTTTTTACCATTTCTTCCATTTTATCATCATCTTTAACTTTAAAAGGATGATTTGGAAAATCTGATATTTTGCTAATATCTATTTTTTCTACCTTCTCTGCTTTTTCATAATCTCTTTGAGCTTGACTTGTAAATAAATCATCTAACTTTGGAAGTTTCATTTTTTGTTCTTGCTCTTTCATCGTCTAAAACCTCCTTTGCTAATTCTTTATAGCTTAAAGCTACTGGACTATTTTTATCAAATTCAAAAATACTTTTACCAGTAGAAGTCGACTTCGCTGTATTTATAGCTTTTGGAATTTCTGTATTATATATTTTTACAAACTGTCCATAGTTTTCATTTATGGTATTTCTAACTTCTTTAGATAAGTTTGTTCTTTTATCTACAAGAGTTAGTAATACTCCACCTATCTTTAAATTAGGATTTATTTGTTTATGAATTCTACTTACAGTTTTCAATAAATGTCCCATTCCTTTTGCTGCTAAATATTCTCCTTGAACTGGAATTATAATTTTATCACTACAAGCTAAGGCATTTATTGTTATCATTCCTAAACTAGGCATACAGTCTATTAAAATATAATCATACTTATCTTTATATTTTGATAATGTATTTCTCATAACAC
>OLPW01001598.1_pt1 | contig 22794 bp, 17 predicted proteins | sample 1672161 | NCBI WGS metagenome assembly OLPW01 (sample SAMEA3136654, study PRJEB25190) | human gut metagenome
ACGCAAAAGTGGTTTCAAGAGAAGCTCGTCCAAAGCCTTCAGTGAGAGAGCCTCTATCCCAGGAGCGCCCAAGAAGCTTTTTCCAGCATAAAAGCACTAAAGAGATTCCAAGCCGACCTTCTTCCGTTTCTCACTCTCCTAAAGTGAATTCAGTAGTAGGTGGCATTAAAAATTCTAATGCGGGTGTTTTTACAGGAGGGACGTCTGCCTCTCACCAAGGAAAAGTTTTCTCGAATACAACAACAGAAAAAGTCCTTCATACCGTGAAATCGAGCGATGAAAAAGGAACTACGGGAGTGGTGCCTCTTGATAAGGTGCAGCCTAATCCCGATCAGCCACGTACGAACTTTAAACAGGAAGAAATTGAAGAACTTGCCAGTTCAATTAAAAAAGAAGGTCTCCTTCAACCAATTTTGGTAAGAAAAGTTGGTGATCACTATCAAATTATTGCTGGAGAGCGCCGCTGGCAGGCTTGCAAAAGTCTTAATATGACTGAAATTCCTGTTCGTTTTTGGGCAGCAGACAACGATAAGGCTCTCGAACTTGCGTTAATCGAGAATATCCAACGTACTGACCTTAACCCTATCGAAGAAGCGTATGGATATAAGCGTCTTATGGAACGCCGTGGTATGACTCAATCCGAGGTTGCTCAGACCGTATCAAAGGGTCGTTCCACAATTGCTAATGCGCTTAGGTTACTTGATTTACCTGAAGAGGCGCAGCAACTTCTCTTTGAAGAAAAAATTACCGCTGGCCATGCTCGAGCGATTCTATCAATTCCTGATGCTGAAGGACGTAAAACACTTACTAATAAGTTGATGAATGAAAAACTAAGTGTTCGAGAAACGGAAGCAATTGCACGATTACTATCAGGGCGAGCACAAGCAAAGGAAAAGGGACAAAATAAGAGGGTGCCTGCACCTGCGAGCTTTAAAAAGGCAGCACGAGGGTTAACTCGATTCCTCTCTGTTCCAGTTCGGGTGAAAACAGTACAAGGAAAGAATAAGATCGAAATTCAATTTAAAGACGAGGCCGAATTGGAAAGAATCTTAAGTCTTATTTCTGAAAATTCTGTTTCTCAGGAGCCTGAGACCACCGAATCATAAAATAACGAGTAAATATACCTAAAAGATAAAAATCGGGGCTTACAGAGGATTCTGTGGCCCCGATTTTTCTGTCCTCTTAACGAAAGTTTCCTAGTTATTTTGTTTCATTTTATTTTTAAGTTGACCGCACGCGCCATCAATATCTGAACCGCGAGAATTTCTGATAGTACACTCTGTGCCATTTTTCTGTAAGGCTAAAACCCAAGAATCGAGTTTTTTTCGCGGGCTTGGTTTGAAAGGGCTTCCTTCAACATGATTGAGTGGGATCAGATTGATATGACAGAGTAAATTATCACAAAAGGATAGCAGTGCCTTCAGGTGATCTTCGGTGTCGTTTATTGAATCAATCATGAGATACTCGAAAGAAACTCTTCGGCCAGTTTTTTGCGTATACGCAGTAAGTGTTTCTTTAAGACGCGGAAGGGGCATATTTGCACATCGAGGCATTAAATAATCTCGAGTGCTTTGTAAAGCAGAATGAAGTGATACTGCTAAGGTAAACTGCTCGGGCTCTTCACTTAGTTTCTGAATTCCAGGAAGGATACCGCATGTCGAAAGAGTGATATGCCGCGCTCCTATTTGAAGGCCATCTTTACTATTTAAAAATCGCAGAGCATCCAGTACTGCATCGTAATTGTGAAAAGGTTCTCCTTGACCCATTGAAACAACATTAGTGACCCGACAACCAAAATCTTCTTGAACTGCAAGAATTTGAGCAACCATTTCGCCTGAAGAAAGATTACGGGTAAGGCCTTCTTCTCCTGTTGCACAGAAAGCACATTGCATTGCGCAGCCTGCCTGGGTTGAAAAGCAAACAGTTAAATGCTTTGGTTCATCACGAGTATTCTTCTTGGTAAAAGAAGGGATTCCAACCGCTTCAACATGTGTTGCGCCATCACATTCAAAAACGTACTTTCTCGTTCCGTCGGAAGAGACCTGTTTGTCACGTATCAATAAAGGACGGAGAGGATAACGTAAAGAAAGTTCACGACGAAGAGAAGCAGGGAGGTTAGTCATTTCTTCATAAGAATGAACATAATCGCGATACAGCCAAGTGATAAGCTGCTTTGCGCGAAAACGAGGCTGATTAAGATCCGATAAAAGAAACGGTATACCGGAGATGTTGTATGTGTAAATTGATTTTTCCATATCGACATTATACGCAAATGAAAAGCGATACTAATTAAGAGGAAAAGGTATGAGTTCTATCGTCCTTTGCTATACTCACAAAGTACAAATACGAAAAGTAAAGCATTCTTGTGGAAAGAAAGTTTTATCGAAAGAAAACTTGCAGGATATAAGAGCTTGAACTAATAAGGTTATCTTTCTTGCTTGTTTTACGTTCGATGTTTGAAAGTGAGTACTATGTCTTCTCAACACACACCTAATTCGGTGAAAGTTGCCTTGTTGGCTGGTGGGAAAAGTGGTGAAAGAGCTGTTTCACTCTCGTCAGGTAAAAGTGTTGAACAAGCACTAAAAACAGCAGGGTTTCAGGTTGTAGCACTGGATCCAGCAGATAAAGATGATTTAAAGACACTCGTCACTGAATCATTTGATGTCGCTTTCCTTGCTTTGCATGGAAAAGGGGGAGAAGACGGAACTATTCAAGGTTTTCTCGAAACGGTGGGTATTCCTTATACCGGTTCTGGAGTATGGTCGAGTGCTACCGCAGTTAATAAAATCACTTCAAAATTCTTTTATCGAGAAGCTCATATACCGACTCCTCAATCAATGAGAATCTTTAGTCCTCATACTTCAAGTAAAGACATTATTTCTCAAGTGGGACTTCCTTGCGTGGTAAAAGCAGCGACTGAGGGAAGCGCTTTGGGAGTATATATTTGTAATTCTGAGCAAGATGTTACCGATGCCGTGGAAAAGGTATTTACGGTAGATTCTTCAGCTTTTGTAGAAACCTTTATAAAAGGAAGTGAATTCACCGTAGGGGTGCTTGGCACTGATGATCCAGAAGCACTTCCAGTAATTAAAATCATCCCTGTTCATGAATTCTATGATTATGAGTCTAAATACGCAGAGGGAGGTTCGCAACATATCTGCCCTGCGCCTCTTAGTGACGAAGAAACAAAACAGGCGCAAGACCTTGCTTTAAAGGCTCATCAGGTTTTAGGGTGTCAAGGGGTTTCACGAACCGATCTGATCCAGGATGAAAACGGGAAGTTTTGGGTGTTGGAGACTAATACCTTGCCGGGAATGACTGCTACTTCACTATTGCCCGATGCGGCAAAAGTGAAAGGAATAAGCTTCGAACAGCTTTGTTCAACTATGATTTTTGAAGCGCTTGATAAAAATCAGGCACCTACAAAGTAATAAGGTGCCTGATTATAAATAAGGTAAACAGCTTATAAGATGCTAAAAAAGCCCACACGAATGAAGGCCAAATACAATCAGAGCAACAACAGCTAAAAGGAAAATCCAACTTGCAATGGTACAGCCAATATTTCCTTTTCGTGCTTGTTCGACAAGTGCTTCAGTGCCCGATCGCTCTGTTTTAACCCAAGCAGTTCCTTTTTCTTTCTTCGGCAGAGCAACGCGATCAGTAGGAAGCCAAGAACCTTGAGTATCAATGATTTTTTGGAGAGAATCAGGGCCAAGTTCAACTTTAGGACGCAAGCCCTTGCTGATTTGTTTCTGAATACCTTCGACAAAGGTTGAAAAAGCTGATTCGTAAGCAGGATCATAAGAAATAATAACAACCTCTCCCCAATATAACCCTGGTTCTGGTTGTTCTGAAAAAGCAACGAGCGCTAAGATAGCAACGGTATTCCAACCTTTTGCTTTGCATAAATCGACTTGCTCAGCAACTTTTGGACTAAGGTAACCCATTTTTTTACCGAAAGGATTAACAATCCATGCTTTATTAGATTCAGGAGTAATTTCGTGCTCTACTGTAAAGGTATCGCCGACAATATTGTCAGCTCCAAGAAATGCTGCAGCTGCTTCTTTATCAACCGTGTCGAATCGTGCATATGTTGCGAAGTAGCCAATTTTTGCCATAGTTTCTCCTATAACGAAAAGAACAAAGTTGGTATCGAATTTTATAAATGATAGTCTTACTGCCATGGAAAAACAAAACACACAACAGCTAACAAAATTAGATACGTATATTTTAGAGAATACGCCTTCAAGAACTTGTGATCGGTATCACGGTTTAGTTGAGTATGCGCAAACTCATGATTTCGGAATTCTTGATGAAGATGTTGTTGTTATTGACACTGAAACAACAGGATTCTCCTTTAATCATGATGAGCTGATCCAGATCGCGGCGGCACGCATGGTTCACGGCGAAATTACAGAATGGTATATCACTTTTGTTAACCCAGGTAAACAAATACCAGAGGATGTAGCGCATCTTACTAATATCAGCGACGATGATGTGAAAGATGCTCCTGATCCTGATACCGCTCTCCAAGGTTTGGTGGACTTTGTAGGAGACTCTGACCTTGTTGCGCATAATGCAAATTTCGATCGTACCTTCGTAACCAAAAGGCCGGCAGGAGAATCTCTAAAACAAAATAGATGGATCGATTCACTTGATTTAGCACGAATAGCGCTTCCTCGATTTACTTCTCACCGTCTTTTAGATCTTGTTCGTGCTTTTGGGGGACCAGAATCGACTCATCGAGCCGATGACGATGTTGCAGCTACTTGTATGGTATATCGCGTTTTACTAGCAGCAGTAGCTACGCTTCCGCAGCCACTTATTTGTGCTATTGGGCATATGAATGAAGTTGACGAGTGGAATACCTCGTACGTATTTCGTTGCCTCGCGGATCCTGAAGTATGGGAGCTTACCGAGCAAAGCACTTTCAATCTTCGAAAGTATCGTAAAGAATCGCTCACAAAAAACCTTAATCCTATACGTCCTGATGCGAATAGCCCTGCAAGTGGCATCTTTAGAGATAATGGTGAAAAGGAAGGCTTATCAGACGGGGCTTGTGAAAATATAAACTTATCCGATGAACCTTGCGAGTTTACTCAGAGTGTTTCTTTTACCGAACGCTCTAATTCGACACAGCAAAGCTCAGAAGGGCAGTCTTTTGTAGAGGGTGAATTTTCAAGCAAGGGCGAAGGTCTCTCTGATTCCGGAGTAGTACCCCGAGTTCTTTCTTTCGTTGATGAGGAAGTGATAGCGCACGCATTTAGTCCCGAAGGGCTTTTAGGATCGCTTTATAAGGATTATGAAGCGCGCGAAGAACAACGCGAAATGGCCCTTGCAGTTCATCGAGCCCTTTCTCATTCGCGCAATTTAGCGGTGGAAGCAGGAACTGGTGTAGGTAAGTCTATGGCTTATCTCGTTCCGTTAGTTTACGCCTCAAAGGAAAACGGAATAACGGTTGGTGTTGCGACTAAAACAAATGCCTTATTAGACCAGCTTGTTCATAAAGAGCTTCCTCTGTTATCTGAAGCGCTTGGAATAACATACGCACCATTAAAGGGATTTAGTCATTATCCTTGTTTGAGAAAAGTTGAAACTCTGGTTAATCAGGGTCCTCAAACTATCATTTATAAAAAACAACCGATTAATCAAACCCCCTCGTTAGCAGCACTGCTCTCTTTTATTGTTCAGAGCGACTACGATGATATGGATGCTCTCAAGATTGATTATCGAGCTATTCCCCGTAGGCGTATTACCACCTCAAGTGCTGAATGTCTTCGAAGGAAGTGTCCCTTCTTTGGGCGTTCTTGCTTTGTGCATGGTGCTCGTGAACAGGCACAACGTTGTGATGTTGTGGTAACGAACCATAGTTTGCTTTTCTGGGATACCCGTTTCGAGGGAGGACTTCTACCTCCTATTAGATATTGGGTAGTCGATGAGGCCCATGGGGCAGAAGCGGAAGCTCGTCGTGCTTTTTCTCTTTCAGTTTCCAGTAATGAAATAATGGCACTGGTAAAACGGGTGACTGCCGATTCGGCTTCAACCAATGTGTTAACACGGGTAAAACGTAGCGCCCAAGCACCAAAAGAGGGCCAGGCGCTTTATGACGCTCTTATTGCTAAGGCACAAACAGCGGCCGGAGCGTTTTCTATTGCCGCGGAAGAGTTCTGCTTACGAAGCAAAGATCTTCTTTTGTTTGATCAAAAATCCCGTTCACGTGGTTATGAATGGTTTGATTTGTGGCTTAATACCGAAATCCGCCAAAGTGAAACATTCCAGGGTATTAGAGAATGTGCTCGCTCACTATACAACACGCTAGAGAAGCTTATTAAGGCAACGCGAGATATTGTTGCTTACGCTGAGCAAGTAGATGACACCTCAAGTGCTCAACGAGAACTTGCCTTGGTTGCCTTGGAATTAAGGGAACTTTATGAAGCGCTTGATGTGGTATTTTTCCACGAAAGCGATAATAACGTATATTCTGTGCGTCTTAACAGGACAAAAGCGCTGTTGGATGAGGTGTTTACGGTTCAGCCTCTTGATATTGGTAAGTCTCTTAATGAATCTTTATATCAGGAAACGCGAAGCGTAATTTATGCATCAGCAACCTTGTCTATCGATGGTCAATTCGATGCGTTTAGCCGTGCGATAGGGTTTAATCAAAGCGATGAGTCGCAAGCGGATACCCTGCAGGTTGAGTCTAGCTTTGATTTCGACACTAATATGCATATATATGTTCCAACTGATATGCCCGAGCCGCAGGATCCTCAGTATTTAGAGGTGCTCGAAACGTTTCTTATTAAACTACATCGCGCGCAAGAGGGTTCTCTTTTGACTCTTTTCACCAATAGGCGCGAAATGGAACATTGTTTTGAAAAAGTTCATCCCGCATTGAAAGAGGATAATTTAAGACTTGTCTGCCAGAAGTGGGGTGTTTCTGTTAAGGGACTCAAAGACGACTTCCTTAAAGACGAGCATTTAAGTCTGTTTGCCCTTAAAAGCTTTTGGGAAGGGTTTGATGCTCCCGGATCAACGCTTAAGGGCGTGGTGATTCCAAAGCTTCCCTTCGGACTTCCTACTGATCCGCTTTCCTGTGAACGCCAACAACGCGATGATCATGCGTGGGCTCATTATTCATTGCCTTCAGCTGTTATTGAAGTTAAGCAGGCTGTTGGACGTTTGATCAGAACGGCTTCCGATAAAGGGATAGTGGTACTTGCCGATCGAAGGCTTATCACGAAGCATTATGGCAAGAAGTTCTTAAATTCTCTTCCTAGCAAGACTATTTCTTATCTTACCTGCGATGAAATTGTCGAAGAGGTGTTTTTGAATCACAACGAACGTGGGGTAGAAGGATAAAAAGATATATACCGTCAAGCACTCGTTAGGAATTGAAAGCAGCTTACGTGGTTAAGGATAAAAAACATAAAGGTAAAAAACAGCCAGGAAGAGGACTGGGCCAAAAGGAAAAGAAATTCCTTCATCTAAAGGAATTCTCTCAGGGAAAGCCAAACGAATTATCGCTCAATGTTCTTGAGCAAAAAGCAGCTGATCTAGAAGAGCCGCCTCGCAGATTCGGTTTTTGGCGTCTGCGAAGCAAAAATTCCTCTGGGTCAGCTGCTCATTCGCTGTTTTCTCCTTCTGCTCATACTTCCGAGGACTCCTCCTCTTCGAGGGGTTCTTCTTCGATAAGTACATCTTCAGCATCTTCTCGTAAGAAAAAGAAAAAAACCCAAACTGACACTAAAAGATCTTCATCGGATTCTTCTTTTTTGGGTGCGGACTCTCAGGCGGAAATCAAAAATCGCCAAAAACGTCGCAAACGCTATCGCTATTTCAGTATCGCGGTGGTGATAGTGCTTTGTGTTGCGTTTTTAGGAGCAGGTGGTTACTGGTTCTATCAAGAACAGGTAAAGTTAAGCACCAGCGTGGGTGTACTCCACCAAGCCTGTGACATCATCGCAAAAAGCGATGAAGTAACCGTGTCGGTGGATGAGTATTTCCAGACAAGTTTTAACGACGACACAATTGATACGGCAACAAATCTTAAAGAGCAGCTTCCTTCGGTGAGGGAAGATTTAGATTCAGCCCGTGTGTATGCGCAGAAGGCTCGTGATGAATTAGAAGGTTCTCAGCGTGATAAAGAGGCTGCGGATCATGTATTAGCTACCATTGTTTCCCGTGAAACAATGCTTGATTGTGCTGATAAACGCCTTGATGATGACATTGTAGCGAAAAAAGCAATAGATTTAGTTACCCAGGCGCAGGGCTGTATTAATGAGGGTAATGCGCTCTTAGCTCAGTCGGCACAGGTAATTTCCCATACCACTGAAGACACCGTTGCTCAATCTACGGAATATACGACGTCGGCAAAGGCTCAGTTTGAGGAAGCTAAGTCATATTTGCAGCAGGCGCAGGAGTGCTACCAAGATGCTGATTTCACAGACTTACAGGAATATATCAATCTTAAGAGTGAAGCGGCAGGGCAAGCACTTGCCTCTAATGCTGCAATTCTTATCCAGGATAAAAAGACCGCTGAATCTTATAACGACGAATATAACAAGATAGATGCACAAGCAACTGCTCTTGCAAAAAACCTTCCTTCGGACTTAACCCAGTTAGTCGTTGAAGTGTATGCAGAAAATCAGGATCCACTCATACAGGATTATGAAAAAGCGCGATCCGATGCAGCAACTCACGATGCGTTTCTGCGTGATTATTTGGGAACAAATTCATAACTTGACAAAAACAAGACCTGAAAGAACTTAAAAAACGTTATTCAATGGTTGCCTAAATAAGAAAGCTTCAATCAAGGAAAGCTTTAATCGGGTAAGTCACGCATGTGGAGGGAAAAAAAGAAAAAGCTATAGCGAAATTGTGAAAAAACAACGAACAGGTTCAACTAAGAAGCTTATATGTGTGTGGTATCGTGAGACGGATTATATAAATGGCGTATACTTATAAGGTCTGTATACTAATTTACTTTGAAACGCGTAAGCGCAAATAACATAACCAAAAGGGGCTCCTATGGCTGAAATAATGGATGATGTTGTTCATCTATCGCAAGAGATCGGTCCTCATCCTGCGGGAACCGAAGAAGAACAACAGGCGGCACTGTATTTAGCAGAAGAAATACAGCGAGAATCAGGCTTTCCGGCGGTAATTGAAGATTTTCAGTGCGTGACAAATTACCTGGTTCCGAGCTTGGTTTGTTTTGGTTTGGCGCTCGTTGCTGTTGTGATTTCTATTGTTTTACCAGTAGCGGTGATCCCCTGCTTTATTGCGGTAGCGCTTGCTGCGGTTTTGTATGGATGTGAAGTCTTCCACAAACCAGTGCTATCCCGCTTTTTACGTACCGGGGCAAGTCAAAATGTCGTGGCTAAATATCAGCCTACTCCTATAGGAGGGGTTGCCCGTCGCCGCAAGGTTATCCTGATTGCTAATTACGATACTGGCAAAGTACTTAAAGAAGAAGAATTGCCTTTTGCGGGCATTCTTCCTTATATTCAAAAAGCATCAACAGTTGCGCTTGCGGTTGCTGCGGTACTTCTTTTGCTGCGTATGACCATATTCGCCACTGATACAGGTGCGTTGTCCTCAATCATAACGATGCTCCTTGTCGTATGCGCAGTATTGTTTGTTGTTCCTTTAGTTCGCGCTGGTCTTCACCTTACTGCGCCCTATAGCCAATCTGCTAACAATAATGCTGCGGGTGTTTCAGTATTGCTTGATGTTGCTCGCCAGGTAGGAAATGGGCTGGTTAGTAACGAGGAGGCAATGGAGCGCGCAAAACAAGAAGGAACGTATGTCCATGGTGAATCTGCTGCTCGTGCTGCAGGATTGGTTCCCGAAGGAGCTTCTCTTGAATATGACTCTAAGGTAAGCCCCCAAGAATCTCTTGCAGCAGCAAAAGCAGCTATTGCTGCGTTAACTGGCAAACCGGTTGCCGATAAAGTTCCTGTAACCGATATTTCTTCACGCCTAGTAAAAGGTGGTGGACTTGAACCTGTTGATGAGGAAGCGATTTCAAGTGTTCATTTTGAGGTAAGCGAAACTCCTCAAATTAAATCAGAGCGACCAGGTCGTTTCCGTACCATGGTTTCAATGGAAGAGGAAGCATCCGGTGCGGAAAACGAATCAATGGAAGAGGAACAACCTTACCAACAGCACCAGCTTTCTCCTCGTGAACAGGTGGAAAGAGAAATAGAGGAAAAACAATCGCAAGCTCTTGATGAGGAAGAATCAAAAGAGAAAGCTTCTCTTGAGGCTTCCCAAAAAGTACCAGCATCATCGTTTGAGCGCCCTGCGCCTTTTGCAGCAATGAGTAACCCTATGCCAAATGTTGGTTCTTCGGTTGATAAAACTCCTGCATGGGCTAAAGCAGCGCAGGCAAAGGCCCGTAAAAATAAACCTGAAGAAAGTCAGCCCCATAAAGTGGCACGTTCTCGTTACGCCGATACCGTTGCTGCTCATTTAATGGAGAACCAATATGAGCGTCAGCGTAGAGAAGATGCTGAGAGGGCTTATCAGCAGTCACAAGAAGAAGAACCTCTCAGCGAAAACCCAGAATTGGCTTCTCGCTTAGCTGCTCTTCGTTCGGAAATTGAGATGACTGAAGCTCCTCATATTTCTGCTTCAACGCAAGCAGCGCTTGATAATATGCAGGCGCCTACGGAAGCTGCTCCAAAAACAAAAGAAACTCAAGAAGCACAATCTGTTTCTGCTCTGCCGTCCCAAGGGGTAACAGATGAAGAAGTTATTGAGTTATCTGATCAAGCATCTAGCGAAGTAAGCGCACCCGTTTCAGATATCCGCGAGAACACGCAAGTGTTAAACGAGTCAACACAAGGTATGCAGCCAGTTCGAGCTTCGCAAAAACCAGCACGTGTTTCTGTCTCCCATAAAGATGTTTCTCATGAAGGAGCTTCTACTCAAGAGATGCCTGCAGTTGAGATGCCTACAGTCGGTCAGGCAACTGGAGATGCTCAAGAATCGGTAGCTCGCGGTACTTCTGAAGCATTCAATTCTCAGAGAGTGTCGGTTCGAAACGCTGAGGATACCGAGCAATCAAGGGAGCCTTTAAGCGATAAAACACCTGAATCTAGTGAGAGGGAAGTTTCAGGTCATAGCAGCTTGAGGCAAAAATCTTCTCAATCCATTCGAAAAGCGGCTGGTCTTTCCCATGCATTCGCTTCTCGCTTGAAGTCTGTTGCCTCTCATAAACAGGGAAGCGCTTCTGGTCAGACGCTCGACGAAGAGCCACTACAACCAGAAGTAAACCAAAAGGGAGCACCTCAGTCCCCAGAGGCATCCGCTCAGTCTTTGGAGGCTTCTACTCAATCAAACGATATGGTGTCCGAAGCACCTAAACAGTCACATCATCAAGTGCTTCACACTCAGGCACAAACGAAATCGGCACCAGCTGCTGGTAAGGTACAGGAAGCAGAGAAAGAAGAGGAATATACCTCTCAGGCACCTGCACCCCATAAAACTGCTGCTATTTCACCTATTGATGTTTCCCAGTTCATGGATAAAGGAAATAAAGACGACGAAGAGTTTTCTGAAGAGGAACCCTTCAATGAATCTGATTTCTACGAAACAGCAGCTTCGGAATTTAATACACCGAACTTCCTTGATCAACGTGTAGATGCTGCCGAAACACAGCGAGTCTCTTCGGAGCGTATTCAAGAGGCTATTCAGGAAGCAAGTGCGCACGAACCGATCATTGAGCCTCGTGAGGTTGAGGAAGAATCTTCCGTTGCGTCTCCTATTGTGGGTATGGAATCCATGATTCCTCAAGTTCCGCTGGATGCTCAGCCAAAAGAAAAGGATGCGCCAAAACGTCAAGTCATTGTACTGCCTGACGTAATGGCTCCTCATGCTACTTCCAATGAAGGATCTAAGCAGCGTGCACCTATGGCAGAAACCAACGAAGACAGCAAAGCTGGCTCAAAGGCGCTCTTATCAAACATGTTGCCACGTATTGGCGATACAGGAGCAAGCACTCCTGTTACTTCGGATAAGAAAGATTCGTTTGGCTTAAATCTTCCTCCTCTTGGGGAAGAGTCCCCTAAAAATTCTGCGGTATCTGCAACAGGATCATTCTCTACTGTTGGTGGTACTGGCTCGTTTGCCCCTGTAGGAGATGAGCTGGTTGCCGATATCGATCCTGAGGATCGTTACGTAGAAGACGCTGATGATTCAGCATATGATGAGGACTATACCGAGACAGGCGCGTATGCAGGACGCGGATACGTTGATATGCCTAAGTCTCGTGCAGGACGCCTGTTTGGTAAATTCCGCAAGAAAAAGAAGAATAAGCAAGAAGAGGTTTCAGTTAACGATTGGGTTAACGTAGATGATTCCTATGATGCTCGCAGTGTAGGTAAGGCACGAGGAGATTGGTCGAGCTTCCGCCAGGAAGAAGACGAAGTATCTGCTTCCGCCCAGCAGTCTCAGGGTACCAATGATGGCTTCGTCGATATTGATTACCACGATACTGATTTCGATAATCGCCGAGGATGGAATGGCGGTGCGTTCTCTCTCAGCCGTTTGAAGAAATCGCATCCTGCAGGTTCTGCCCCAGAGGAATCTCAAGAATTTGATGAATTAACTGAAGAACAGTCTCATCCTATGGATGATAACAATCTGGTCGAGGTTAATCCCGCTGTTCGTATGGATGGAGATAGGGATACCGCAGAGCAGATAAATCGTGAATTACGAAAACTGCAGGATTTCCGCCATCCTGACATCAACACAGAAGTATGGTTTGTTGCGTTGGGGTCTGATTATTATTCGCATTCCGGTATGACAGCATTCTTGGATGAACATGCTGACGAAATGAAGGGCGCGGTAATCGTTAACCTTGAGGCTCTCGGTGCTGGTACGTTATCTATTGTTGAGCAGGAAAGTTCTACCTTTAAGACGTATCGTCCTTCCTCTCGTATCAAGCGTTTTGTGCGTCAGGCAAGCGATCGATCAGGGGTAGCCTATAGGACTGCGACGCTGAATAGGCGCGATACCTCTGCTACGGTTGCTATGGCGCGTGGAATTCAGGCCTTTACGGTAGCGGGAATGGGAGATGGCAATACCGCTCTCTATTCTGCGGAGAACGATATTGTTGAAAACCTCGATCCTGAGGCAATGAAGGATGCTTCAAAGTTTATTATGGCAATTTTGAAGTCGATCTAGAAAAGCTTCATTCAAGACAAATTAAAAAGGCTTGGTAGAAATAAATCTGCCAAGCCTTTTTGTGAGTTACTAAACTTCTTTGCTAAACCTTTATCTATTCCTTGAGCACTAATCAAAAGAAATCTGATCAATCATATTACGCAATGTTTGCGCAGAAGCTTGAAGGTGGAGTGCTTCCTCTTCGCTAAGGTTGAGAGGAATTTGGAATTCAACACCGGAGCTGCCTACAATAGCGGGCATACTCATGACAACATCCTTTACGCCTTGCAGTTCGGGCCAGAAGTTTGAAACAGTCATGATTGATTTCTCGTCGCGGATGATTGCTTCACAAATTCGGGTTACAGAAGGAGCAATTCCAAAATAGGTTGCACGCTTTTTCTGGATGATCTCATAGGCACTATTGCGAACCTCATCCTCGATAGTTTTTCTCATAGCCTCAGGGTTATCAAACCCGCGCAGACGGAAAAAATCATCAATATGAATACCAGAGATATTTGCCAAGCTCCAAACTGCCAATTCGCTATCGCCGTGTTCGCCAATAATGCGCGCATGAACATGACGGGGGTCAACATCAAGAGTGTGCCCCAGGATATATTTCAAGCGAGCGCTGTCAAGAACGGTTCCTGAACCCATGACACGCTCTTTAGGGAGTCCAGAAAGCTTCATTACAACCTGGGTCAATATATCAACGGGATTAGAGACAACAACGATAATGCCTCCAAAATCCTGCTCCATGATAGAAGTAACTACTTCTTTAAGGATTGATACGTTGGTCTGAAGAAGATCAAGGCGAGTTTCACCTGGTTTTTGGTTGGCACCTGCCGCTATTACTACAATGGAGGCATCTGCTAAGTCTTTGTAGGTTCCTGCATAAACATTCATAGGGCTGTAGTAGGGAACACCGTGGGCGATATCAAGAGCTTCACCTTCTGCTCGTTCAGTGTTGACATCAATGAGAACCATTTCAGAAAACAGACTCGACTGCATAAGACTAAAAGCGCAGGTAGACCCTACAAAGCCGCACCCAACAACGGCAACTTTTCTATTGTAGATAGTGTTATTCATGGTTATGCTTCCTCGTATACAACCTTTTGAATATATAGTACTTACGCAAGTATCCTATCATGACTCTATAAGAGCAACGCTGGGCAATTCGTGCTTTATTGTTTGCTTGTTGGAGACAATGTATCTCGCTTGCTGTCCTTGTTAAAGCATGCTTAAAATAACAAAAAATAACTCCCTTGCAGAAAGAGGTTTATATGAAGGCGCTTGTACATGATGGAGCGGGTTCTATCGCTTTGGTAGACAGACCGAAACCCGAACTTATAGCAGCAAGTGATGCTTTGGTGCGCGTTACGCGTTCGACGATTTGCACAAGTGACCTCCACATACTAAAAGGCGTTGTACCTCGTGCCCTTCCTAATACCGTGTTAGGCCATGAGTTTGTGGGAGTAATCGATGAGGTAGGTTCTGATGTTACTAAGGTAAAACCAGGCGATCGAGTGGCGGTTAACTGTGAAACCTTTTGCGGAGAATGCTATTTTTGTCAGCACGGATGGGTTAACAACTGCGAACAGGGCGGTTGGGAGTTAGGCTGTCGGATTGATGGCTGCCAGGCAGAATATGTTCGCGTACCTTATGCTGATAACACATGCACGATAATTCCCCGCACGGTAACTGACGAGGATGCCCTGTTTTTAGGCGACATTCTTGCTACAGGTTGGTGGGGATCGCGTATCGCTGATATCCAACAAGGGTCTACTGTTGCGGTGATTGGTGCCGGTCCGGTCGGTCTTACCACGATGATGTGTGCGCGCCTCAAAGATCCGGAAAAAATTATTGCGATCGATATCGACGATAAGCGTTTGCTTTGCGCCTCTGAACAAGGGTTAGCTGATCAAACAATAAATCCTTCACGAGAATCGCTCGATGCGATAGAGGCGGTGGTCCGTTTACTGACGCATGGACGGGGTGCTGATGCGGTTATAGAAGCAGCGGGAGGAAAGGATACTTTTGAAATGGAGTGGCGCATCGCTCGCCCTAATGCAACCGTAGTCATTTCAGCCATGTATGAAACCCCACAGATGCTTCCGCTCCCTTTAATGTATGGGAAGAATCTTACCTTTAAAACGGGCGGCGTCGATGCCAGCGGACTCGATGAGGTAATGGCCCTTATTGAGGAAAAGAAACTTGATACCAGCTGCTTAATTTCAAAGCGCTTTGCTCTAAACGATATCCTGGAAGCATATCGATTCTTTGAAGCACGTGAAGACGATTGCTTGAAAGTGGTTATTACTCCATGGGAAGAGCGCTCTTAGACGCGGACTATTTAGTTCTCCTAGGCGTGCATTACCTCATGGAAAGCGCGCTCTTAGGTGTGGACTATTGCCCTACAGGAAGCGCGCTCTTGGGCATGCATTATTATCCGGGACGAGCGCTCTTAGGCGCACGCTATTGCCTCATGGGAAGCGCGCTCTTTGGCGCACGTTGGAAAGAAGGGTCGCAAAGAGAACTTCTCGGGCGAAAAAATTGCTGTCGTCACTACTATTATTCTCAGGGCGGCGTGGACTTAAAGAGGATTTCCCTAGCCAAGATGTTTTCATGCGCTATACTGTCTTTGCTTATATGAGGGCGTCGTATAATGGTTATTACCCAAGCTTCCCAAGCTTGTGACGCGGGTTCGATTCCCGTCGCCCGCTCCATTTAAAACTGAGCTGCTCTTTTTGGGCAGCTTTTTTAATAAGGGTCTTTAACCCAGCCGATGTTAATCTGGGCTTCTAACCCTGTAGAGGATGCGTAAGTATCGGAAGTAAGAATCTACCCGCTCTGCGGGCGGCTATTAGTAAGGTGCAAGGTCTCGCGAAAAAGGATGTTTACCTATGACACGTACGGGGTTCAAAGGGTTTATTTTCGACATGGATGGCACGCTTTTGCATACGTTACCCGATCTAACGGCACTTACCAATATTGTGCTTGAGCGTGAAGGATATCCAGCGCGTACCGAAGAAGAGGTGCGTACTTTCGTCGGTAATGGTGTGTTGTCGTTGATCTTGCAAGCAGTGCCTCAAGAGATATCGGAAGAGAAGGCACAACATGCTTTCAAGATGTTTTGCGATCTTTATGATGAATACGGCATTAGACTTACTAAACCTTTTGATGGCATGGAAGAGGTCTTGCAGACACTGAAGAGCCAAGGAATAAAGCTTGGTATTATGTCCAATAAATTTGAAAAGGGCGTTCGCGAAGTAGAACAGCGCTATTTCCCTGGTCTTTTCGATGTCTCTCATGGAGAAGCAGAAAACATTCCTCGAAAGCCTGATCCGACAGGTCTGCTCACCTGTGCGCGAGAGATGGGACTTAGTCCTGAAGAGTGCGTTTATTTTGGCGACTCCCATGGTGATATGCTGGCGGGAAATAATGCGGGCATGTATGCCGTTGGAGTTACCTGGGGTTATCAGCCTATAGAGAAGATCATGCAGGGAAACCCCGCTGAACTTATTGATCAGCCTAAAGACATCTTAAAGTTCGCATAAGGCGGATATCGAGTTTTCATAAAGCGATAAATTAAATTTCTACGCATAACTAGTGCATAACAAAAGCACAAAAAGTAGCGTTTAGTTTTGCTGCACTCCTGAGAACTTTCCCTTATTTGCATGCGCGGCTACGTGTGAAGTTACGTGCATGATTACGTGCGTGGCTACGTGTGCGGTTATTTGTACAGTTGCCTGCAAGATTACATGTGCGGTTACATATGCCGCAATATGCACAGTTACATGTTTGGCTATGCGTTCGATTACGTGCCTGGCTATATGTTTGGGCAAGTGCGAAACGCGATTTTTGTCAAAACTATCCGAATCGGGGGATTCGCACGAGGTCCAACGGGGAGATTTTCTGCCAAACATGTAGTTCATTACAAATAAGCTTTCTTTCGTTACCGATAAAGAACAGAGCTACGCCTTTTAGATACATCAATTCCCCCGAAATGCAGCTTTTTGACAAAAAGTGACTGTAAATTTTTCCCGAAGGAAAAATCGGTTAGATGAAAAGACGTAAAAAGAAAACGCACACGGCTCGGGATAGACTCATAAGTCGCGTGCGATTCCATAAATGCGTTTAGACGTGTCTGATTTAGGTGCGTCGGGGTGCACTGGAGCTGCCGGGGTATGATGCGGCTTACCAAAGTGTACCTCTCGCGTCTTGGGGAAGGCTATACCCTAGTCGTTGTATCCGTTAGGATTGTTGCTCTGCCAACGCCATGCATCTTCGCACATACGCGCAAGATCGTACTCAGCAACCCAGCCCAGCTCTTCGCGTGCTTTATCGCACGCAGCATAATTGGTGGCAATGTCGCCTGGACGACGTGGACAAATCTTGTAGGGAAGTGTTTTGCCGCACGCCTTTTCAAAAGCATGAATAACATCCAAAACGCTTGAACCCTTGCCGGTGCCAAGATTGAAAATTGCAACACCGCTACGCGTTCCGTCAGCAGATGCGCTGCCTTCGATGGATCCTAATCCGATTGCTTTTCCGGTTCCCACAATTCCTGCCATATAATCAAGAGCTTTTACGTGACCACGTGCAAGGTCGACAACGTGGATATAGTCGCGAACTCCCGTTCCATCAGGCGTAGGATAATCGTTGCCAAATACCTGGATGCATTCCAGCTTACCAGTAGCTACTTGAGCAACATAGGGAAGAAGGTTGTTGGGAATGCCTTTAGGATCTTCGCCGATACGACCGGAGGCATGCGCGCCAATAGGATTGAAGTAGCGCAGAAGAACAACATTCCACTCGTCATCTGCACGATAAAAGTCAGTTAAGATGCGCTCAAGCATAGATTTTGTCTCGCCATAAGGGTTGGTCGATTCGTGCTTGGGGCAGTCTTCAGTAATAGGTATCATCTCAGGTTCGCCATAAACTGTTGCCGAAGAAGAGAAAATAACGTTTTTGACACCATGATTACGCGCGACATCAAATAAAACGAGTGAGCCTGCCACGTTATTCCAGTAATACTCCAGAGGTTTTTGGGTTGATTCTCCTACTGCCTTAAATCCAGCAAAGTGGATAATGGCATTGATGTCATAGGTGTTAAAAACCTTTTCAAGGGCTTCGCGATCAAGGATAGAAGCCTGAACAAAGGCACAGGTTTCTTCAGTCGCGCCTGTAAGCTCTCGAATGCGGTCTACTGCAACACTGCTCGAATTGGAGAGGTCATCAAAAATTACAACGTGATATCCCTGCTCAAGCAACTCAACGCAGGTATGGCTTCCGATAAATCCAGCGCCGCCCGTTACGAGAATGGTTTGAGATTCATGAGGGGCAGCTAAGCTTTTGTTTGACATAGAAACGCCTTTCCGTAAGAGAAATCAAACCACAGATATTCTGCAAACAGCAGATACTCTGTCGATCCTGCTCTGCAGGCAAGAATACCATTTCTTTAAGAAAGCATGGTTAAATGCGTCTGAATGTCACAAAGATTTGACCAAGCAAGGCCAGGTAATGCATCAAGCAAGGCTAGACAATGCATCAAGCAAGGCCAGGTAGTGTCTTGAGGCACGCCCATGCTCGCTGTTTGTTTTGAGGCGTTGTGAGAAGCTCTTCAAATGATTCGAAACAGCAGCACCCATGACCTAGTAAAAATTCTCGTTGCTCCAAAGCGAGAGGAACGTTGTATGCCGAGGAAGCTATTTCGCTTGCGTGGTGATCGGTTAATACAACCGCGAGGGGGTCGAGCGCCTCGAGAACAGAAAGAAGGTTCTGGGGAGTTACCGCGCAAGAGGAGGAATCCTCTTCTGCGGAAGTTTGAGAGGTATCAAGCGTAATAAAAGCAAGTTGCTTTATGTGATAGCCAAGCCTTTGAGCCGAAGCGACAAGTGCCTCATGGGCTTGAGCGGACAGGGTATTTGAGCTTACTACGCAAAAAAGAGCATCTTCACTTCCTGAGAAAACCCCTGGAAAAGAGGATATCTGCTGGTGACGAATGGTGCTGTAAGGCGACTGGTTCATTTTCAGCATCTTCCTCTCGTACTTGGCTACTTTAAAAAGTGTGTTCTTTTATGTTGGGCTACTTTAAAGGCATGCTCTCTCGTGTTGTGCTGCTTTAAAAGATACGTTCTCTTATTTTGGACCATTTTCCCGTTTTGGGTACTTACAAAAGGTATGTGCTATCGCTTTGAGTTGCTTATAAATGATATGTCCACTCGTGTTGAACTACTTTACTACTTTAAAAAATATGAAAAATAATACCAATTACGAAATTCTTCACACCGATGGTTCCTAAGCATGATATTACAGGTATAGCAAATATCAGAAAGCGAAAATTCGGTGAATTTCAGCAGCTCTGATATTCATATAACAAATCGGCTCGTTTTGTTATTTCGTCAAAACGTTTTTGCCAGTTCATCAAAACGTTTTGCTAAAACCATAGAGGAGGTTTTTATGTGCACGAACGGAATCAACACTGGGCAATTTGAACAGATGATAGATCAAATTGATGATCATATTAAGCTCGAACGTCGCTGGGCTCATACACTTGCTCACAACGCAGCTGATGCGGGATACGAAACGGTAGGCGAAAAGCTTCACCAGGTACAAGCGCTTCTCGATGAAGTCCGTGCAACGCTTGATGATGCAAAAGATGCTCTCGAAGATGATGCTCAAAATGCACGAGGCGTTACCGTCAATCTTGTGTAGGCAATCTTCAAAACATTGAGAAGACGAGGATACGATGAGTAACGATCTCATGCGTTTTTCGGTGGCAATGCCCGAAGATTTACTTGTTAAGTTTGATCATCTGGTAGCACGTCGTGGATTAGCTAAAAACCGAAGCGAAGTTGTACGTGATTTGGTTCGCGATGCGCTTGTTGAAGATGAATGCTCTATGCCGGGACGTATCGTTATGGGTACGCTGACCATTGTGTATAGTCACCACGCTAATGACCTGCAGGAAAAGCTCCATCAGATTCAGCATAATTATCTTGAAACCATTGTGGCATCGCTTCATGTGCATATTGATGAAGAAAACTGCCTTGAGGTGATTGTGCTCAAAGGCGAAACGGGATTAGTGCAAGATATCGCAAATCTCATCATTGGCACCAAGGGAGTAAAAACCGGGCGATTGCATATGACGACAACAGGTTCGTTTATCTAGGAGCATTGAGGGCATAGTCCACAAGAAGTATTCCGTGCAATTCAAGCTTTGAGTGCTTTAAAGAGTACAAGGAGAAAACTATGGATGAAACAGTTCTGCTTGGCCATGGCAGTGGCGGAACCATGATGAAGCGCATTATCGAGGAAGTGTTTTATGAAGCTTATGGCAGCTCCGAGCTGCTTGAGGGAAACGATGCTGCATGCCTTGATGCCCCTCAGCCGGGTGAGAAAATAGCGTATTCAACAGATAGTTTTGTGGTTACTCCCCATTTTTTCCCTGGTGGAGACATTGGAAAACTTGCGGTGTGCGGCACGGTTAATGACGTTGCGACCAGTGGTGCAGTTCCTCGATATCTATCGTGCGGTTTCATCCTGGAAGAGGGGTTTCCCTTTGCGGATTTAAAGCGCATTTGTACGAGTATGGCTCGTGCTGCTCAGGAAGCAGGGGTTCATATCGTAACGGGCGACACTAAAGTAGTTAATCGTGGCCATGGCGATGGCGTTTTCATCAACACCAGCGGTGTTGGTTTTATTCCTGCAGGCGTTGAACTTTCCGGTGCTTTTTGTAAACCGGGCGATAAGATTTTGGTATCAGGCACGGTAGGCGATCATGGTATTACTGTTATGGCTTGTCGCGAAGAGTTGTCTTTCAATGCTGATATTCAATCAGATGCGGCGCCCTTGAATCACCTCATTGCAGAGGTGCTTGCCGCTGCTCCTCAAACACGTTGTTTTCGCGATCCTACGCGAGGCGGTTTAGCTTCGACGCTTAACGAACTTGCTGGACAATCGGGTGTTGATTTTGTTGTTGAAGAAGACGCAGTGCCCGTAAAAGATGCTGTTCGTGGCGCTTGTGAAATGTTGGGGTATGACGTATATCAGGTGGCCAACGAAGGCAAAATGGTCTGCGTTGTACCAGCGGAACAGGCGCAGGCTGCTCTTGATGCTATGCACGCAAACCCCTATGGGGTAGATGCCGCAATTATTGGCGAAGTGGTTGAAAAGCCCGAAGAGAGATCTTCGCGCGTCTCCATCCGTACCGGTTTTGGTGCTTTGCGTATCATGGATATGCTTGTTGGAGAACAGCTTCCCCGCATCTGCTAGGATGCAGGTACAAAAGGTCGGTAGGCGGCAAATGCTCTGGAACAAACCGAAAAATGTGCAGAAAATTACCGCAAATTTTGCTATTAACGGAAAAAAAGAGATTAGCTACTTGCAACTGAGCAAAGCTATGGTATTTTCCCGTCATAGCATTGAATTGAGGGGATCCCCGAGTATCCCTTAAAAACCAATCAAACGAGAGAAGAGGTACCCATGTCCCATCCAGTAATCTTGGCTGACGAATGTATCGGCTGCGGTATTTGCGTCGATGCCTGCCCTCAGGGAACTATCGAAGTTGTTGACGGTGTTTGCACCGTAGTAAACGAAGAGTCCTGCATTGCATGTGGCGACTGCGTTGAAGAGTGCCCCATGGGTGCAATCGAGGAGATTGTTGAAGATTAGTTTTGTAGGCAATGTGCGTTTCGTTTCTTCTTTTTGTTAAGTGCGCAAAAAAATACCGACTTTAGCTGGTCAAATGCTATGAGCATGGCTACAATAGGTCGAGCGCTTCGCGCAAACGGCATTTATACCGAAATACGAAAAGAGGTTACAATGGCAGTTGTTGCTTATTGCGTTAAATGCAAGGCTAAGAAAGAAATGGTAGATCCACAGGAAGGTGTTACCAAAAACGGTCGCGTTATCACCAAGGGAACTTGCCCTGATTGTGGCACCAAGATGTCTCTTATCGGTGGCGTAGCAAAGAAGTAAATTTTTCAGTGCTTTGTTAAAACGCAGAGAATAAAGCAAGCTGGTCCAAGCGCTTCATTCTCTTTATATCTTCTGTATGTAAGTAAGTCCCGCCTCAATGCGGGACTTTTCTTTTGTCTGCAACGCTCTGCAGCGTACTTTTTACTCACGGTTCTCTAGAGCGCTTTATGACGCGTTCTTCTTGTCTTTAATCACTCTTTTTTGACTTCTAATCTCCTTTAACACCTTCATTTTTTGATTTTTAACCCTCTTTTTTCGGAAAAGTAACGACTGAATTTCTCGATTAATACCCATCTGATCAGGTATTTTATAGTGCACTTCAATAATCTTCAACAGGAAGGTAACAAAACCTAACAATAGGACACTTAGATTCTTGACAATAGGACACTTAGATTTTATTATAGTCACTGTCATGAGGTCCACCAGAAGGTGGGCTTCCTCATAGAGAGCGCAAAGGAGAGCGCAAAGCTTTGAGGAATCCGTCGAGGAATCATGCATTACATAGGGGTAAAAGCAGAGGGTTTGCACAATCGGTTTTAAAAGCATTGATTGCGCAACCGCAACTGAAAGGAATAGACAAGATGGCAAAGATTATCGGCATCGACTTGGGTACTACCAATTCGGCAATGGCAGTTATGGAGGGTT
>OLPW01001600.1_pt1 | contig 22777 bp, 16 predicted proteins | sample 1672161 | NCBI WGS metagenome assembly OLPW01 (sample SAMEA3136654, study PRJEB25190) | human gut metagenome
ATAATTTCGTCTTTCGAATAGTTGTATATTACATAATTGTAGCCTAATGAATCTAACCTCTTTACGTAGTTATACAATGCATTTATTGGTACTCCAGCTTTACACAAGCCTTTCTTCCAGCATGTAAGCTTTAACCCTAATTCATTTGAGAGTGCTATTGCATTTGCTCCAATAGATGTGAAGAAAGCTCCACATCTTATAACTATCAGGTATCCTTCATTTTCTTGCGCCACTTCGAGTTCTTTTGCAATGTTATAGAACGAGTCTTTTGTTGGCATATCTTCTCCTCCTTTATTTTTATGTTAACCCATCCTTGTTTTTGCAAAAAAACAAGGACTAGTCCGGTAGGACTAGTCCGGTAGTGGCGGCCTGACTCTCGGCTTTGCCAAGACTCAGAACGCCTCCTACCTTCTCTACATTTTCTAGTTGCTCCTTGTTAAGGGCAGGAGCATTTTCCCTTTTCAAACTTGTTACTCTGGGCTCTAGTTATCATTGTGTTATAATTCGAGCATCCAGGGCTCAGGTCTACAAAAATAAAGTGAGCCTGAACCCGACACTAACGTGGGCATAGCCAGAATCGTGAAAGCGATAACCGGCTGGATTACTCGCGAAATAGTCGTCGTAAGAGCCTCCACGTTTAGCGGAAGGATTGTACGTGTCCGAATTGGACTCAGTTGTCAACTCAAAAACATTTCCTCCCATATCGTAAATATTACATACTGGGGTTGTTTGTCCTGTTGCAACCAATAATGATGAATTTTCTGCTTTTGTTTTCTCTGGCTTACTTTCATCTGTTATATCTTTATAAGTAACTGATTTATCCTTATAATTTCCTTGTGATGAGCTACTTCCATAATTATTTACTGTCTTTTCAATAAATGCTATTGTTGTATCCCATGCATAACTACTTACTAATTTTGTTTTGGCTTTATATCCTTGCTTTGTTGCAAAACCTTCTGCTAAAGAAACTGCTTGTGTTCTTGTTACATAATTATATGGGGCTTGATTTGCTTTTATTGTTACTGTTTTTGTTACATCATTTGAACTTCTTAATGTTTTTGCAACTGTACTTTCTTTATCCCCTGCTTCATATCTTCCTATATAAAATCCTTTATATCTTTCTACACTTGTTTTTTCATCTTCTGGTAATGCTTCTGAATAGTCACTAAATGGACTCCACCCAGTATACCATGTTCTCTTATAATCTGCTAGTGTTGCTACTGGCACCCATACAAATTGGTTTCCATCTTTATCTTCTATTACTACTCCACCTTGTACTGTTGAGGCTGAACCTTTTGCAATTTTAAATCCTTCAGGAATCCATACTTTTCCATCTGGATATGTTACTTCTGTATTCTTTGTCACAAAATTATTTTCACTTCCTGTGTTTCCATTTCCGCTACCACTTCCATTACTTCCATTTTCAGCTAATGCACCTTCCATTTCACTTACCAAACCATTCATTCCTTTTAAGTCATTTTGGCTTGCTTCTGCAGATTTTGTTTCTGCATCTTTTGCTTTTGCTATTATTCCGTTATTTCCTAGTACTAAATTAATACTTACTCCTGCAAGAATTAACAAAACTACTATTGTAACGACTAACGCAACTAGGGTTATACCCTTATTCTTTTTCATATTGTTCTCCTCCTCGTATAATAGTTTTATAAAATTTATTTTCATAAATTATAAACATATTACTTTTTATTACTTATGTACTTTTTATTATTTTCAACTATTTCTTAAGTTTTTATTCATATACTTCACATTTTTCTTTTTAAATTTCTTGTTTTAAGAATTTTGTTTTTAGTTGAATTTAATTTTTATTTTTTTGCTTAATTGCATTTCTATTAATTCAATTAAGTGCTTTTTTACTATAAAATTTAATTTTCGTACATACATCTACCACGTATATATTTCTGTTGCATTAATCGTATTTATTTCTATATACGTTATAGATATAAATACTCCACCTAGATGATACCATTATTTTCACACCAGTGCAATAGTTTTTTCTTATTTTTTCAATTTTGTCGTTTTTTGTCAAATACCATTATTTTTTTGTTTTCTTTCTTGGTCTATTTTTTTCTTTTAATAATATATTTATTACTAGATTTTATTTAGGGGTGTTGTTTTGGTTAGCATAAGTACTTCTTCTAAAAATGTTAAAACACGTTTTGCTGTTTTTTCTATAAAAAAATATATTCTGCCTGCTACATTTGTTTTGTTTGTTATTGGCCTTGTTACCTTTTCTAGTAGTAATCTAACTGCAGCAAAATCTGGTTTAAAGCTGTGGGCTAATAATGTTGTACCAAGCCTCTTCCCTTTTTTTATTGCAACTAATCTTTTATCTCACACTAATATAATAAATTATATTAGCAAGAAATGTAACAAATTTATGCGACCTATTTTCAATGTGCCCGGAGAATCTGCATATGCTTTTGTTTTAGGGCTTATTAGTGGCTACCCTATGGGTGCTAAAATTGTTACAGATTTGCGCACCAACAATAATTGCACTAAAGATGAAGGCGAACGAATGCTTTGTTTTACAAATAATTCTGGTCCTCTCTTTATAATTGGAACAGTACGGAATTTCTATGTTTTCCAATTCTAATATTGGCTTGCTTTTATTTATTACACATACACTCTCAGCTATAACTGTTGGAATTTTATTAGGACAATTAGCACGTTTAAAGCATAAATTTAAAAATAATATTTTTGAACATTCGTATAATTCATCAACTAATGAATTGTGTACATTTAACAATTTAGGAAGCATACTTTCTAATGCAATACTAGAATCTAGCAAAACAATTATAATGATTGGTGGGTTTGTAGTAATCTTTTCTGTAATAATTTCTATTTTAGGAAACAGCAAAATTTTAGAAATATTTTCATACTTATTATACATACCATTAAAGCTCTTAAATATAGATTTATCTTTTGCAAAACCAATCATTTCTGGAATTATAGAACTAACTAATGGAGTATTGCTTGTAAGCTCAGTTACAAGTAAAGCCCTTTCTTTCAATATCATCATTTGTGCATTTTTACTAGGGTTTGGCGGAATATCAGTATTACTTCAGGTTTTAAGCATAACATCAAAATCAGATTTATCTATAAAAAAATACATTTACGGAAAACTTTTGCAAGGAATTATTGCAGCAATTTACACATATATTTTAATAAACCTAATACCAATGTTTTTCTTAAACTTGTAATTACTTTATTGCTTATTATGGCTATTGCTCTACATTATTACTTAGCCACTAAAAAATACCTAATTACAACCTTCGTTTGATAAAAATACATCTATTTTAATATTAACTTGAGTATATCTTTTTCTTATTGGTTTATGGGTAAAACCTTAAAAAACCTAAATACATTATAAGGAATTAATTCTATGGATAAGAATGTTGACTATAATTATTACGGAATGCCTCCATTTTCTGGGCCAAACATGTACGACATGAACGCAGACCCAACAATGGACTCAAATGCTATGTTTAATCCACTTATGCAATACGAGCAAGCCTACATGTATTATCGTTATTTGAGTATGCAAATGGAATACAAAATAAAATGCAAGGAATATGAAAAATTAACATCTAAATCTGATTTTTCGCGAGATTCTGGAAGAAAAGTAGAATAATTATTGATTTAAGCCAAATTATATGATATAATGTATTTGGAATAATTTTAATTAACGAATCGGAGGTGTGCTTCTTAACACTATAGTTAAGAGCAAATTATAATGGAAAAAACTAGAAACTCAGTAATAGATTTATTTAAAAATTTTGGTCTTGCAATTAGCAAATTAGTAAATGATGGCGAAGTTGATGATGTGGAATTAACTGGCGAACTTGCAAAAGATCCTATGGAAGCTTTAAAAGAATATGAAGCTTCTGTTAAATCTGTAAAAGAACCGGTACAAGCTAAAACTAAAGCTAGAACTCAAAATCGTGAAAAAGTGCAAACACGCGAAGCATCTGCTGTAAAGCGTACAACAAGAGCTACTACTAGAAAAGAACCAACAGTAAAAATTGTAGACGATGACGAACGCGAAATGTAATATTCTAAGCATAAAAAATTTATATATTTATTGAAATTTAATAAGAGTATTTATAAAAATGCATGCAGATATTTATTAAAAATTGTTTTAAAAATCAAAAATATTGTGTTATAATTCACAGGCAAAAAATTGTATGCATTTTTTATATTTTTGCTTGACAAAATACTCTTTTCCCTTTATAATAATATTTGTCGTAAGAAATGGCGACGTAGCTCAGTTGGCTAGAGCAAACGGTTCATACCCGTTAGGTCAGCGGTTCGAATCCACTCGTCGCTACCATAACTTAAAGCTGTAATTTGAATATTACAGTTTTTTTATTTATATGAATTTAATTTTTAATTTGACATATAATAAAAAAAGTGCTATTATAATTATAGCAATTGCAAAAAATTTTTCACGAAGTAACTAAAAAATACTAGGTTCCGCAAAAACCTAGTATTTTTGTGTGCTAATCCTTATTATCATTTACAATAATGTAAATAATGACTAAAACTAGCAATTTTATTAAATTTTTCACAAAGTAACCTCCTTCCTGCCACTAAGCAAGTCGGCATATATACTATAAAATATTTTATAATGTTTGTCAATTAATTTTTACATATAAGTTTATTCGATAAGGAAAAATTGTCCAGAAAATCATCTATAAATGATGAACTTTCTGGACAATTTTTGTACATTTTTTCCTCCGTCTCCAAAATGCATATTAATTCATATAATCTTTTAATTTCTTACTTCTGCTTGGATGACGTAGTTTTCTTAATGCTTTTGCTTCTATTTGTCTTATTCTTTCTCTTGTTACATTAAATTCTTTTCCTACTTCTTCTAGCGTTCTAGATTTTCCATCTTCTAGTCCAAATCTTAGTTTTAATACTTTTGCTTCTCTTGGAGTTAGTGTTTTCATTACTTCTTCTAGTTGTTCTCTTAATAATGTATATGCAGCTGCATCTTGTGGTGCTGGGCTGTCATCGTCTTGTATGAAGTCTCCTAAGTGGCTATCATCTTCTTCTCCAATTGGAGTTTCTAGAGATACTGGATCTTGTGCTATTTTTTGTATTTCTGTTACTTTTTCAACTGGTATTTCCATCTCAGCTGCTATTTCTTCTGGGGTTGGTTCTCTACCTAATTGTTGTAATAAGTGTCTTGATGTACGTATTAATTTGTTTATTGTTTCCACCATGTGTACTGGTATTCTTATTGTTCTTGCTTGGTCTGCTATTGCTCTTGTTATAGCTTGTCTAATCCACCATGTTGCATATGTGCTAAATTTGTATCCTTTTGTATAATCGAATTTTTCAACAGCTTTTATTAATCCCATGTTTCCTTCTTGGATTAAATCTAAGAATAACATTCCTCTTCCAACATATTTTTTTGCTATACTTACAACCAATCTTAGGTTAGATTCTGCAAGTTTTTGTTTTGCAGCTTCGTCTCCTGCTAATACTTTTTTTGCAAGTTCAAGTTCTTCATCATATGATAAAAGTGGAATTCTTCCTATTTCTCTTAAATACATTCTAACTGGGTCATCTATATTGATACCTTCCATACTTGCTAGGTCTATGTCTTCTACTTTTATATCTTCTACAGCTTCTAGTTCATCTATGTCTGGCTCTTCTAAGTCTAAATCGTCTTCTTTTAAAACACTTACACCCATATCTTCAAATGCATCAAATACTTTATCTATTTGCTCAGTATTTGCATCATCTAATTCACTTGCAAGTTCGCCATATGTTATTTTTCCTTTTTCTTTTGCCTTTTTTATTATATTATTTAATTTTTCTTCTGGTGTAACATCTTTTTTATCTTTATGCTCAACTGTCTTTTCTACTTTGCTTTGTACTTTTTCGTTTTCATTTTCTTTCTTCATTACAATATAACCTCCCTATTTTATTTTGGCTAATTGGATAATTACCTCGTTAAGTTGAGCTTCCAGATTAGCTACTTCTTCTTTTGTTAAATTGCTGTTGTCTATTTTACCTAATATTTCATTTCTTCTTTGTAATAATAACTCTTTTCTATATGCTACAAGCACGTCTTCTATGCATTTATCTACATCTGTTATTTCAAAATCTGACGACATTATTCCAGACAAATAATTAACTGTAATTTCGTCTTCGAATAAATCTAATATATTTTCTATATTAATATTACCTTTTTCGTGTTCTTCATACAGTTTATTTATTATTGCCTTATTTCTTTCTATTTTGATTACATTATTATCAATGAGTTTTTTCAGTCTTTCGAAACTTTTATCTGGGTAGTTTATTAATAGATATATAACTAAGCTTTCTAATCTTTTTGTTTTTACGTCTACAGGTTGTTCATCTTGTTGAATTGATATATTTTTTACAGGAACTACCTTTTTTTCAAGCTTTTGTTCTGTTCTTGAATTTGCATATAGTAGCTTATTTATCTCTGCATAAATTGCGTCTTTTGATACTTTATATTCAAGAGAAATTTTGTCTACATATACTTCTCTCTCCATGCTATTTTCGACTTTTGCAACAATTTTTGCAACTTCGTTTAAGAATTTAATTTTATCATTTACATTGTCTAAATCGAGGCTTTTCTTTAGCATTTTTACTTTAAATTCAACTAAAGAAATTGCCTTGTCTACATACATTTGGAATCTTTCTGGTCCGTATTTTACAACAAATTCATCTGGATCTTTTGCACCTTCTATTTGCAATATTCGTATGTCGCATCCTAAATTTTGAAGTATTTCCAAACCTCTTAAAGTAGCAGCTTGTCCAGCTCCATCAGCATCATAACCAATTATTACTTTTTCACAACTTCTTCTTAATAATCTGCCTTGTGCTTCTGTTAATGCTGTTCCTAAAGACGCCACTGCATTATGTATTCCTCTTTGATGAAGTGATACAGCATCCATGTACCCTTCTACCATTATTATTGTCTTTGAATTGTACTTTCTTGCAATATTAAACGCAAAAAGATGCCTTCCTTTACTGTAAACAATATCTTCTGGAGAATTTATGTACTTAGGCTTACTATCATCTAATACTCTTCCACCAAAAGCAATTACTCTTTCATGAGTATCAAATATCGGAAACATCAACCTGTTTCTAAACCTATCTATAAATTTTCCGTCTGGATTCTTATTAACTAAACATGAAGCAAGAATTTCTTCCTCTGTAAAACCTTTAGATTTTAATTCTGTATATAATTCATTAAATCTTCCAGAATATCCTATTTTAAAGGCTTTCAACGTTTTGTTATCTAAGTGTCTTTTCTTTACATATTCTTGTCCAGGCTTTGCAGTTGGTTTGTATAAATTTTCATGGTAAAATTCGGCAGCACATTTATTTACTTCATATACTCTCGATTTCAACTTTGCAAGTTTATCATCTTCGAAATTGCCAGATACCGGTAATTCAACCCCGGCACGATTTGCAAGCATCTCAACAGATTCTTTAAAATTCAGATTTTCTATTTTGCTTATAAAATGAAAAACATTTCCACCTACTCCGCATCCAAAGCAGTGGAATATTTGCTTGTCTGGTGATACGCAGAATGAACCGGATTTTTCTTTATGAAATGGACATAATCCCATGTAATTTCTGCCTGTTCTTTTTAAAACCACATATTGTGACACTATATCAACTATATCATTTTTACTCTTAATTTCATCTAATAATTCGTCACTATATCTTACCATTTGCAATAACCTTTCTCCATTATATATTATATTCGACATAAAGTTTGGTATTCCTTCTTAAAATTCCACTTTACGTAATCAAGTTGGAAAATTATAATTATTTTTCAACTTCAAAATAAAGGAGCTAACACTAATGTCAGCTCTATTGTTTTTTATAAATTTTGTGGATTTCCTGTACTTGCATCATTAAATGGTATAAATTTGCTTACTATATTGTTTGCACTTACTGGTTCCACCATGTTCCTATGTTCTTCAAAAGATAAATTTATTTTATTTTCTACTAGATTTTCAACCTCATTTTCTGAAGCATGTTCTGCTAAAACTAATTCGCTTACTAAAATTTGTTTTGCATTATTTAGCATTTTCTTTTCTCCAGTAGATAGTCCTTTTTCTTTTTGCTTGTAGCTTAAGTTTCTTACAACATCTGCTACTTCATAAATACTTCCACTCTTCATTTTTTCCATGTTTTCTTTATATCTTTTGTTCCAATTATTCGACATTTCTGTTTCATTAGCCTCTAATACTTCAAGTACTTTTCCAGCTTCTGCTTTATCTATTACACTTCTAACTCCTATATCACCTGCTTTTGATATTGGAACCATAACCTTTACTTCTCCAGGCATTTTAATTATATAATAATTTTGTTTTTCTCCTAAGATATCTTTTTCTTCTATTGCGTCAATTGTTCCTGCCCCATGCATAGGATATACTATTTTGTCACCAACGTTAAACATGTAATTATCTCCTTCCATACTGTATATTTTAGAGTTAATAAAGGTATATTTATCTCTTTCAACTACGTTTCTATTATACCATAAAAAATGGCAAAAGTCAAAGATTTTGCCATTTTATTTTTTGCCGTATTTCCCAGTATTTTCAACAGTTTTACGTATTTTTACATTTTTTCAGAAATAATTTTATGTTTCTTTTTTATGTATTTATTTTTTATGTAAGTAATATTTAATTTATACATAATGGCTTTGAATACAATCACAAGTTTTTATTATATTCAGCTTATCTACCTGTAGAACCAAATCCACCTTTTCTTTCGCCTTGTGCATTATCATTATCTGCTGTTAAATATTTCATGAATATTAATTGACCAATTGCGTCTCCTTTTTTTATTTCCACATCATGGTCAAAGAAATTATAAAATGCAAACATAAAATGTCCGTCATTATCTTCATTCCCATAATAGTCACAGTCTACAATTCCAACGCTATTTGCCATAACTAATCCTTTTTTTGCAGGTCCAGAGCTTCTATTACATAGTAAAAAGAACTCGTCTGGTGGGCAATATGCTTTTAATCCTGTTTTTACTAATGTAGGTTTTTGACCTAATTTGAAAGGTGGTATTACACAATCTTCTGCTGCTTCAATATCATAGCCAGCTGCGTGTTTTGTTTTTCTAATTGGTAAGTTTATTCCTTTATCTTCAAAACCTTTTGCAATTTCAAATCCTCTAACTTTTTCCATTTTTTTATATTCCCCTCTTTTGCATAAATTTTGGTTGAAAAAGAATTAAATTTTAGCAAGTAAAACAAATTTACAAGGCAAAGGCGCATACTTTTTGTATGTAACCTCGTTATAAATAAAGTTTGACGTAGCAAAATTGTAATTATTTTTCAACCATTCTCCTATTAATAATTTTCTGCTTTAACTTCAAAATAAGATTGTGCGTGGTTGCAAACTGGGCAAACCTTTGGAGCTTCTGTTCCAACTACAATGTGTCCGCAGTTTCTGCATTTCCAAATTGTTATGCTTCCTCTTTTGAATACTTCTCCATTTTCAACATTTTCTAGTAATCTTCTAAATCTTGCTTCATGCTCTTTTTCGATAGCACCTATTCCTCTGAATTTTGCAGCTATTTCTGTAAAACCTTCTTCATCAGCTTCTTTAGCCATTCTGTCATACATATCTGTCCATTCGTAGTTTTCTCCAGCTGCTGCAGCTGCTAAGTTAGCCTTTGTATCACTAATTCCATTTAAATATTTGAAGTGAATTTTAGCATGTTCCTTTTCATTTTCTGCTGTCTCTAAAAATAAAGCAGCTATTTGTTCATATCCTTCTTTTTTAGCAACACTTGCAAAGTATGTGTATTTATTTCTTGCTTGTGATTCACCAGCAAATGCCTCCATTAAATTTTTCTCTGTTTTTGATCCTTTAAGTTCCATTATAATTTACCTCCTGTAATTTGAACTGACTTAGTTATACTATAATTTAATATAACAGTCAATATGTATTTTGTTATTATTTTTTTATTTTTCAACTAGAATTAAGTCATAGTCTTTTACATCAACTACCTTAGCTTTTACATATTTGCCAATTAAATCTTCATTTGATGTATTTTTTACGTAAGCTACTCCATCTATATCTGGAACGTCCATATAACTTCTACCTACATAATATTTTTTATCTGGAGTAATTCCTTCAATTAAAATTTCTAGCTCTCTTCCTATATTCTTTTTTTCGTTTTCTTTCGAAATTTCTTGTTGTAATTTCATTATTTTGTTGTATCTAGATTTTTTAGTCATTGGGTGAATTTGTTCTTTAAGTCTTGAAGCTGGTGTTCCATCTTCTTTTGAATATGTGAATGCACCTAATTTATCAAATTTTGTTTCTTTAACAAATTCATATAGTTTATCGAAGTCTTCCTGTGTTTCTCCTGGAAATCCAACCATTAAAGTTGTTCTTATTACTACGTCTGGAATTTCTTTTCTTAATTTGCTTATTGTATTTTTTATGCTTTGTCCTGTACACTTTCTGTTCATTCTTTTTAAAACTGTGTCAGAAATGTGTTGTATTGGAATATCAAAATACTTGCATATTTTGTCATTTTCTTTTACAACTTTTATTAATTCATCTGTTATATCTTCTGGATATGTGTATAAAAATCTTACCCATTTCAAGTCTTTTATTTTACATAACTCTGTTAATAATTCTGCAAGTTTTGGCTCTCCATATATGTCTTTTCCGTATTTTGATGTATCTTGAGCAATTAAGATAAGTTCTTTTCTTCCTGTTGCAACAATTTGCTTAGCTTCTTCTATTATATTTTCCATCTTTCTGCTTACGAAATTTCCTCTGATATATGGAATAGCACAATATGTGCATCTATTGCTACAACCTTCAGCAATTCTTATATATGAATATTGTTCTCCAGTTGTAATAACTCTATTCATAAAATTTAAATCTGTGTCGACTAATTTTACGTTTTTTTTGCTCTCAATTTTATCATATACTTCTTTTAGTACTTTTGCAAATACTACTGATGAGTTGCCTTTTTCTTCTGCGTAATCACTATATTTCAAGAAAATATCTACCTCAGGAAGCGCTTTTTCTAGGTCTTCTTTGTATCTTTCTACTAAACAACCTGTTGCAATTAATACCTTACATCTTCCTGTTTTCTTATACTCTGCCATTTCTAAGATTGTATTTATTGCTTCTTCTTTTGCAGATTCTATGAATCCACATGTGTTTATAACAATAACATCTGCAATTTTAGGATTATTTACAATATTAAACTCATTCTCCTTAAAAATTCCAATCATCATTTCTGTATCTACTAAATTTTTGCTACATCCTAGTGATATAAAGCCTACGTTCATTTTTTTATTCCCTTCTTACTTTGAATTTACCGTACTTTGTAATTTTTCTAATTTTGATATAATACTGTCATAAGTTTTTCTTGAAATTCTGCTTGTATCTCCATTTGCATAATCTTGTGCAAGTTTTTTCATATCTGTTAATTCAAATCTATTTTCTGCTTTTGTTCCATTATCTAACACATATATTGGTGTGTAATCAACTTTTTGCAATACTGCCTTGTCTGAGTCTGAACTCTTTGCAATTTGAATGTTTAAAATAAGCTCTACATCTGCATTTGCATATTTTAAAGTGGAAATGTAATTTCCAAGAGAGTATGCAACTAGTACATTTTTTCCTTCTTCTGTTTGAATTATTTCCATTGGTTCTACAACTGATGGATGTGAACCTAAAATCATGTCTACTCCATTTTCCACTAAGAAAGCTGTTATATTTCTTTGATATTCTGATATTTCCGAGCTGTTTACATCTCCCCAATGCATTATTGCTATTATGTAATTTGAATTTTGTTTTGCATATTCTATGTCTTTTTGTGCAAGTTCTTCTGAATAAATATTAGCTGACTTTTTTTCTTCATCTGTAATTTCATTTTCATTGCTTAACCCGTATGTGTAGCCTAAAAAAGCAACTTTAATTCCATTAATTTCTTTAATGTTTCCTGTAAAATTCGAGCTTTCTTGTTTTTTTATCTTTTCTTCATCTAGTGTGTTTCCATTTGATTCATCTACTTTGTTTTTAATTCCTGTAATTTCAACATTTTGTTCTTTAATTTTACTTATTGTTGTTTCTAATCCTTGATACCCATAATCCAACACATGATTGTGTGCCAATGAAACTAGTCCTATTCCCGAATCTTTAACTGCTTTTAGAAATTCAATTGGTGAATTATATTTACCAACACCAGAATATTTTCCATCAACAAAATTTGTTTCTAATGTTCCAATAGCAATATCTGAATTTTTTACAAATTTTGAAATTCCAGTAAACATATGAGAAAAGTCATATCCATCGTCTATTTTTGCATCGTCAATCATATCCATTTGGCACAATATATCTCCAACAGCCGAAATCCTTGCTGTTCTTGTTATTACTGTTGTTTCTCCATTATTTGATGGGCTTGTAAGATTATTTTCTATTGCTGTAAAGATTTCGCCAGTCTGTTTTTCTAGCTCTTCTGCCTGTTTTGCTAATAACTTTCTGTCTTGATATTTTCGTATTTGAATTACACCTTCAGCAACTATAATGACTGCTAGTAAAATCGATACAATAATTATAAAATTTTTATTTGTAATTGTATCTAGTACTACATTTCTTTTTCTAGTATTTCTTCTGTTTCGCATTATATTTCTCCTTCAACTTCTAATGGTGGAAATTTGCATTTACTACATACAAAAAACTGCATATAAGGGTACAGATTTAATATTATTTTCAAATCCAAAATTTTTCTCCGAAATTCTAACCGCATAGTTTGGACTATATGTTTTCATATATAAATCTAGGCTTCTTGCCTTCGTGTGTACACTAGTTTTTACTTCGATTGGCACAATGTCTGTTTCTTTTTGTATCATAAAATCCAATTCGGCTTTTCCGTCAGATTCCCAGTAATATAAATCATATCCTTTTACTCTTAATTCATTTGCTACATAGTTTTCTGTTAATGGTCCCATGGCAATCATTACCGGTTGTTGACTTAAATCCACTTGATAAAGTGGATACCTTGCCTTATTTACGAATAGTCCAACATCACTCATATATAGTTTAAATGATGATAAGTCTTTATGCATTTCCAAAGGAAGTTCAGCTGTTGTTTTATATACTTGGTTTACAATTCCACTATTTTTTAGCCACATTATTGCTTCTCCGAATATACTTGAAGTACCACCCTTTGCTATTACCTTGTACTGAAATTTTGGATTATCTTTCGCAAGTTGAACCGGTATAGAATCAAATGCTGATATAATTCTATTTGATAAACTATTGTCTGCATATTTTGTCATATCTCTTACATACGATTCTAAAATTTCAGCTTGTACATCAATAGCAGATATCGTTTTACCTTCTGTCAAGTATGTTTCTACGACTTCTGGCATTCCACCTACTACTAAATATGTTCTATATAATTTTAAACACAACTCATGAATAGTTTTATCCATTCTTTCATCATTTTCAAAATGTTTTTGTATTACTTCAATTAAGTTTTCTCTTCCAACAGCAATCAAAAATTCTTTAAATGATAATGGATACATATTAAGCATTTGTACTTTTCCTACAGGGAATGAATAGTTTTCTCTATTTATTGCTACACCTAATAATGAACCTGCTGCAATAACATGATATTCTGGCGCATCTTCATAAAAATATTTTAATGCTGTTAATGCCCTTTCATTAGCCTGTATTTCATCAAAAAATATTAATGTTTTTCCCGGTAATATTTTTTCTCCATAAAAAAGTTCCAATTTATTTATTATATATTTAGCATCTATATGTTCTGATATTTGAGAACTAAACTCTTGATTTGTCTCAAAATTAACATATATTAAATTATTGTAGTTTTCTTTTCCAAATTGTTTTATTATATATGTTTTCCCAACTTGTCTAGCACCATGTACTATTAATGGTTTTCTATTTGATGATTCTTTCCATTTAAGTAAATCTTTTATAATTTCTCTTTTCATAGGAACTCCTTTCTATATGTGTCATTATACCATATAAGTTCAAAAAAATCAATTACACTTTAGATTTTTTTGAACTTATACGTCATTTTACCATTCTATTTCTTCTATTGGTGTTGGATTTTTGTTGATGACAATGTCTTCCGATTTTCCATTTTTGAAGTGTATTATTTTATCTGCCATTGGAGCTATTGCACTATTGTGCGTTATTATTATTACTGTCATATTTTCTTTTCTGCATGTATCTTGCAAGAGTTTTAAAATTTGCTTTCCAGTGTTATAATCTAAAGCTCCAGTTGGTTCATCACAAAGAAGTATTTTGGGATTTTTAGCAATGGCTCTTGCTATTGCTACTCTTTGCTGTTCTCCTCCAGATAATTGTGATGGAAAGTTATTTTTTCTTTCTTTTAATCCAACTTTCTCCATTACTTTTTCTGGGCTTAATGGATTTTTGCAGATTTGAGTTGCAAGTTCTACATTCTCAATTGCAGTTAAATTTTGAACCAAATTATAGAACTGGAATACAAACCCAATATCTTCTCTTCTATATTTTGTAAGTTGTTTTTCATTGTAATTATTAACATTTCTTCCGTCAATTACAACATCTCCAGAAGTTACACTATCCATTCCTCCAAGAACGTTTAGGGCAGTAGTTTTTCCTGCCCCACTCGGTCCAACAATTACAACAAGTTCACCTTTATTTATTTCAAAATTTGCATTGTCTAAGGCTCTAATCTTATTATCACCCATAGTATATTCTTTTACAACATTTTTAAATTCTATGTAGGCCATATTGCCCTCCTTATTTGAAAAAGTCAAAATTTTAATTATTTTTCAATCTACACTTTTTAAAGATTCAGTCATACTTATTTTCTTCAAAGTTCTATTTACTGCTAAATTTACTATTTCTGCAAACATTATTGTTATTATAATTCCATATATAAAGCACATTTTGCTTATTTCGTAATTAAACATCATCATATCAAGCTCGCACGTTTTTACCGCATACATCGACAAGAAATATCCCCCAAATAGTCCGAAAAATATTCCAATAACTGTTAATATTCTTGTTTCTTTTGTTATATAATTAAATACCTCTTTATTATAAAAGCCGAGTACCTTTATTGTAGCAAGTTCACGTATTCTTTCACTTATGTTTACATTTGATAAATTATATAAAACTGCAAATGCAAGCAATCCAGCTGATATTATTAGCACATATACTACTAATTGCATTTGTTCCATTACTGTTACAAAAATATCCTTAGTACCAGATAAGAAACTTACACCAGCAACTGTTGTATCATCTTGCAATATTATTTTTCCAATACTATCCTCATCATCTTCTGTTGTACCTTCTGCCTCTTTTATTAGCAAAGTATTAGGCTTGAAGCTATTTTCTCCATATAGTTTATTGTACAAATTACTAGACATATACATATAATGATAGATGTAGTTTTCTGTTATTGCACCTACTTTTACATCTTTTTCTATATCATCTGTATTTTTTATGGTTATTGTGTCTCCAACCTTTATCTTTAATAGGCTTGCAATCTTTTCTGAAATTATTACAGAGTCATCATCTAATGTGTATGTTTCCTTCTTGTGCTTTCTGTTTCTTAATCCTATAAATTCATCTAATTTATCTGACTGCTCTGGTACTACAAGATTTATTGTCTGTGAATTTTGAATGCTTGTTATTTCAACAGTTTTCATGTAACTTGGCAATGTGTCTGCAATTTTATTTAGGTTCTTTATTTTTTCATTTTCATCTTGAATTTGCGTTTTTGTTACATCCTCTTTAAATTCGATTGTTCCATCATATTTAAAAATTTCGCCATACTGATTTGGAATCATATTTCCTATCGCATTTCTTATGCCAAATCCTGCTATTATAAGCGATGTACAACCAGCTACACCAACTACAGTCATAAGCATTTTCTTCTTATATCTGAATACATTTCTTGCAGTTACTTTATTAGTAAACTTCAATCTTTTCCATATAAATGTTATTTTCTCAAGTATTATGCGTTTTCCAGGCTTTGGAGCCTTTGGAAGCATCAGTTCTGCTGGCTTTTCTTTCAATTCTTTAATACATGTATAAATTGTAGCTCCCAATGTGCAAACAAGTGCAAAACCCAATCCCATAACTCCCATTTCAATGCGAATTATGCAGTCAGCTTTTGGAATAGTGTACATCATTTCATACATCATTATTATTATTGATGGTATTAGTTTAAATCCGATTATCATTCCTACTACTCCACCAATCATGGTTGCTAAGAATGCATAAATTAGATATTTAAATGATATCTGAATTTTGTTGTATCCCAACGCTTTCAAAGTTCCAATTTGAACACGTTGTTCTTCAATCATTCTAGACATTGATGTTAAACTAATTAATGCAGCAACTAAGAAGAATACTATTGGGAATGCTTTTGCTAAATTAGCAACTCTATCTGTATCTTGAATATATTCTGCATATCCATAGTTTGAATTTCTATCTAAAATATACCAAGTTGGCTTCTCAATTTTTGCAATTTGAGTCCTTGCATCATTCAATTTTTCTTGTGCTTCATCTAATTTTTCTTGAGATTCTTTTCGAGCATCTGCAAGCTTTTGTTCATTTTCTTCAATCTCTTTTTTAGAATTTTCTAATTTTTGCTCATTGCTCTTTATAGTTTTGTATGTGCTTGTTTTGGTTTGTGCAAGTTTCTTTTTCTGACTTTCCAGCTCTTTTTCATTCTCGTTTATTGTGTTTTCTGCCTTTGCAAGTTCCTGCTTTCCTTGCTCTATTTGAGAATTTATAGAACTTATAGTCTGACTTAAATTTTCTGCCTTTATTCCCTGGCTTGAAAGAGCATTTTCTATTTGAGAAATTCCTGCATTAATCTGACTAAGCCCTGCTTCTAATGCTGTTTTATTTGTAGTTAACTCTGTTATCTTTTCCGCATTTGCTTCTGGATTTTGATTTAATATTTTTAGAGTCTCTTCTATCTGTTTTATTTGACTCTCCACAGTCTGTTTTTGAGTTACAAGATTATCATAGTTAGTTTTTATTTGATTTAAACTATCAACATTTTTCTGTGCCTCTTCTAATTGTGCTTCTGTTTCTTGCTTCTTTGTTTCAAATTCAGACTTTGCACTATTTAGCTGTGATTCAGCATCTTCCAGCTTTTTCTCTGCATTTGCAAATTCAGTATCAGCTTGTCTTCTTGCATTTGCAAGTTTTCTTTCTCCATCCTCAATTTTTGCTTTTCCATCATCAATCTTATTTTGTGCATCTTGAAGCTCATCTTCTGCTCTTTGCTTTTGCTCATCATACTCTTTTTGAGCATCGTCTAACTTGCTCTGAGCAGTATTTACAATAGAATTATATCTAGCTTGTTTTCTTTCATCAGATATTGCATCTATATTATCTTTTACTTCATCAATCTTTTTCTGGTATTCATCTTTATATGTTTTTAAATTTTTTGCACCATCAGCAGTAATGTATGCAATTGTGTAAACGTCCATATTGAAATTTTCTTTTGGCATATACATATAAAAATTTACAGAACCTGCTCCAAGTTTGCTGGTCCCTCTCGACCTAGAAATATATAAAGGAGATTGAACCGTCCCAACAATTTTAACCTTTTTATTTTTTACAGTTGAATCATTGTTACTATCACTTTCTACATTACTACTATTATTATCATTGCTATCTTCATCGTTACTTATGTCTATATCTCCAATACTTGTAGATGATTCAACCTTTTGTGGATTTAATGTGATATAATCTCCAATTTTATATCCAGTCATTGTTAATAACGAGCTCTCAACCACACATTCATCAGCATTTTGTGGCAGGCTTCCCTCTTTAAGAATTACATTGTTTATCGTATCTGGCATCGACTCAATCTTAACAACATACTCTTTTTTATCATTGCTAAAAGTTGCATCAATACTATAAGTTCCCACTACATCTTTAGTTCCATCTACTTGTTTCAATGCTTCTATGTCTTCATCTGTTAATCCAAGTGTTGAAATTACTTCAATGTCCATTACATCTTCATCATCAAAATATTTATCTATGGTATCTTTCATATCTGGACTTGTAGCCGTAATTCCAGCAAAAAATCCTACTCCAAGCAATACTATTGCTACAATAGATAGAAATCGCTTAAATGTATTTTTTATTTGTCTTACACTATCTTTCAAAAGTGATTTTTCCATAATTTATATTTCCTTTCACAAGGTTGTAATTGTTTTCTAATCATTAATAATTTTACCATTAAATAAATAGTAATTCAATGAAAATTTTGTGAATTTTTTTAAGTTAATTACATGTTTCGACAGACTTTCTCACGGCTTATGTATTATAATTATGTCATTCTCATAAGAAAGGAGGTGAGAATGATGCATCAAAAGCAAAACAAGAGAAGAAAACGCTCGAAGAAATTTTTTAAAGCTTTACATATTATAGTTATTACTCTTAAATATGCTTTTAAAATTTTAAAAGAGCTAAAAGCTATTATTGATTTATTCAATAAATAGCAAAAAATCAGGTATGCTGTGAACATACCTGATTTTTTTGGTAATCTTTGATTACCCATTCTCATATGAAATTTAGTGTTATGCACCAAAAGCATTTCATTTATTATTATACTATATTTTATTAGTTTTGCAATATTTTTTCTAAAATTAACTTAAAAATCGTTCGACAATTTCTGCATACTCATTGTAATTTGCCATAGTTAATATTGAAAATTATTTTTCAAATACAGCATTTTCTATTCCTACAATTTCTTGTATTTCTTCCAATATTTCTGGCGTTACGAATAAGCCTCCTGCTGGAGCTATTTTTTCTCCATTTATTATTTCTATTTGAGTGTTGTTTCTATCCCCATTGAAGAATTTCAATGCTCCTCTTAGTCTGTCTTTTTGTGCTTCGTCTAAATTAGTTATGTTTATGTTTAATCTTTTTTTAGATATTTTTACTGCTTGATTTGCACCATTTTCGTTATTAACTGATATATTTGTAGAACTTGGATTATTTGCTACATCTTCTAAGTTTCTTATTGTTCTTGCAATTATGCTTGGAGCTTCATCTTCTCTTATGCTTAGACGTCCTTCTACAAGTACTATGTTCTCATCTATCAATTCGTTTGAACATTGATTGTAACAATTTTCGAATACGATTACATCTACACTTCCATACAAATCTTCTATTGTGACAAATGCCATTAATTTGTTATTTTTTGTATATTTTTTCTTTATTCCAGTTATTATTCCAGCATATTTTACAAATTGTCCGTCTTTTAATTGTTGTACTCTTCCAGCTAATTTTTCTGGTGGCACATCTTCTTCGTTTTCTGTGCTAACTAATTCGCTTGCTTCTCTCATTTTAAGTGTGTTCACATCTGCAAATTTTTCTATTAGCTCTCTATATTTTTCAAGTGGATGTCCAGATACATATATTCCGAGCATCTCTTTTTCCATTGATAATAATTCTTGATCTGAATATTCTTTTAAAGTTGTATATTTGTATTTTAACTTTTCCATATCGTCTTTGCTTGAGTCTGTTTGTGGCATTGCCATATCAAACATCGAAACTTGACCTTGTATGTTCTTTCTTGATGCTCCAGAAATTGTATCTATTATGTCTTCAAATGAAGCCATTAATGTACTTCTAGTTTCTGCAAAGTTGTCAAATGCCCCTGCCTTTATTAAGCTCTCTATACATTTTTTATTTACGGCTTCACCTTCCATTCTTTCGCAGAAGTCTGTAAAGCTTAGATAGTCTCCATTCTCTTCTCTATTTGCAACAATCGTGTCTACTGCAGCAAGTCCAACATTTTTAATACTTCCTAACCCGAATCTAATTTTACCATCATCTACTGTAAATTTCGTATAACTCCTGTTAATGTCTGGCTTTAGAATTTCTATGTTCATTCTTTTACATTCATCAATGTACTCTGGAATTTTATCTAGATTTCCTAAGAAACTGTTTAGCATTGCTGCCATAAATTCTGTTGGATAATATGCTTTTAAATATGCTGTTCTATATGATACAACTGCATAGCACGCAGCGTGTGATTTGTTGAAAGCATATTTTGCAAATTCAGACATCTCATCAAATATCTTATTGGCAGATTTTTCGTCTATTCCATTTCTTACACAGCCTGGTACTATTATGTTCCCATTTTCGTCTACTTGACCATGTATAAATATTTCTCTTTCTTTTGCCATTACTTCTAGTTTTTTCTTACCCATGGCACGACGTACCAAATCTGCACGTCCTAGCGAATATCCAGCTAAGTCCCTAACTATCTGCATAACCTGCTCTTGGTAAACCATACAGCCATAAGTTACTTTTAATATTGGCTTTAGGCTGTCATGTGTGTACACAGCATGGTCTGGGTCTTTTTTATTCGAAATATATCTTGGAATTTGATCCATTGGTCCAGGACGATACAATGAAACTCCGGCAATTAAATCTTCCAAACAATCTGGCTTAAGTTCCTTCATGAAGTTTGTCATTCCCTGACTCTCAAACTGGAATATTCCCATCGTGTTTCCGTCTTGCCACAATTTGAATACCTTTGGATCATTCATTCCTTGGTCAAATTTTACGTCTATTCCCCTATTTTTCTTAACCAAATTTATGGTATCTTGTATAACTGTTAGAGTTCTAAGTCCTAAGAAGTCCATCTTTAATAGACCTAACTCTTCAAGAGTAGTCATTATGTATTGTGTTGAAATCATTCCATCTCTTACATATAGTGGAACATATGTTACAACTGGGTCTTTTGTAATAACTATACCACAAGCATGTGTAGAAGCCTGTCTTGGCATTCCTTCTAAGGCCATTGCAATATCTAGTAATTTCTTCGTTTCTGGATTGTTTTCATATTCATCTTTAAATTCCTTGTTTTGCTCCAGTGCCTTTTTTATTGTGATGTGTAGCTCGTTTGGAACCATTTTAGCAAGTTTATCGGCTGTCGCATAGGGAACATCTAAAACTCTTCCTACATCTCTTATAACCATTCTGGCAGACATAGTTCCAAAGGTAATAATCTGCGAAACATGGTCTGGACCGTACTTTCTAGAAACATAGTCTATTACCTCTTGTCTTCTTTCATAACAGAAGTCAACGTCAAAATCGGGCATGCTTATTCTCTCTGGATTTAAAAATCTTTCGAAAAGTAAAGAATATTTCATTGGGTCTATATCTGTAATTTCTATAGCATACGCGACAATAGAACCAGCTCCTGAACCTCTTCCTGGTCCTACTGGTATTCCTTGAGTTTTAGCATAATGTATGTAATCCCATACAATCAAGAAATAGTCAACATAGCCCATTTTCTTGATTACGCCTAACTCGTAATTTTTTCTGTCTATAATTTCTTGTGAAGGATTGTCTCCGTATCTATTTTTAATTCCGTCATTACATAGCTTTTCTAGATAATCGTAATGTGTAGCAAATCCTTCTGGCACATCATAATTTGGAAGTATTGTGTGTCCAAATTCGAAGGTTACATTACATTTATCTGCAATCTTTACAGTGTTTTCTATTGCTTCAGGCACACCAGAGAAAAAGTCTGCCATCTCTTCTGGTGACTTAATATATAACTCGTCTGTTTCAAACTTCATTCTATCTTCGTCTGTAATCTTTTTGCCAGTCTGAATACAAAGTAAAATCTCATGGTTGTAAGCATCTTCTCTTCTTAAATAGTGCGAATCATTTGTTGCAACAAGCTCTATGTTCAACTTTCTTGAAAGTTCAATTAGCTTTTGATTTACTAAAACTTGCTCTTTAATTCCATTATTTTGTATTTCTAGATAATAATCTTCTCCAAATACATTCTTAAACCAAGTAGCAACTCTCTCAGCTTCTTCCATATCTCCTTTTAGAATCGCCTGAGAAACCTCTCCAGCCAAACAAGCACTACAACAAACCAATCCTTCATGGTACTTTTCTAGCACTTCTTTATCAATTCTTGGCTTGTAATAGAATCCTTCCGTAAATCCTATAGAAACAAGTTTTGTAAGGTTTTTGTAGCCTTCATTATCTTTAGCTAGCAAGATTAAATGGTTATATCTTGCATCAATATTAGGGTCTTTATCTGCTCTTCCTCTTGGGGCAACATACACCTCGCAACCAATTATAGGTTTAATTCCATTTGCCAAACATGCCTTATAAAAATCGATTGCACCAAACATAACACCATGGTCTGTAATAGCCATAGCCTTCATTCCAAGCTCTTTCGCTCTAACTGGTAAATCTTTAATTCTGTTTGCTCCGTCTAGCAAACTAAACTCACTATGCACGTGTAAATGTACAAAATCTGGCATTGTTTTTCCCCCATTTGTAATATTTTGTCTAATTCTATCATCAAAAGGGAGATTTTTCAATACAGATTATATTCTTTTCTCTTTAATTATAATAAAAATTTAAGAGGTTCCCAAACGGGAACCTCCTTTACCTCCTTAAAAGAATTCGCTAAATTCATTTGACGGAACAAACTTGATTGGACCTTGCACTTTTTCTCTAATTTTCCTGTGTTTTTAATATTGCTTCTACTTCTTTTTGGGTTAGTTCAACTGCTTGAGCTATTTGCTCTATAGATAAATTCATGTTTTTTAACGTTTTCACGATTTTTTCTTTTGTTTTCTTTTCTCCTTCTTTTCTTCCTTCTTTTTCTCCAAGTTCTCTATTGGTTTTCATCTCTACATTGTATCTCATTATACTCCACTCACGTTCTTCATACTTTG
>OLPW01001614.1_pt1 | contig 22665 bp, 25 predicted proteins | sample 1672161 | NCBI WGS metagenome assembly OLPW01 (sample SAMEA3136654, study PRJEB25190) | human gut metagenome
GCGCCTGGGGCGGTGGGGCCGGAAAGGGGGCGGGCATGGCGTAAGGCGTGCGGCATGATGTCTGCGGCAGACGCCCGCCGGCCAGAAAGGGCCGTGGTAATGCGGCCTGGGGTTCCATGCAGGAACATGGCAGCCGCGGTAGATGTCCCTGATGACGTAAATGGGTGCGCCTGCAGGGGTATAGGCGTAAATGGGCCGTCCGCATGGGGAATATCCCCAGATGGGGAATCCGGAGGGGTCATACAGGAAAACGGCCTGCCCTGCCGCAGGTACGCGGATTTCGCCATGCAGGTGAATTCCGGCTTCCGCGACGGGGGAAGAAAAGGCCAGGAGGGCAGATATGGCGCTTCCGGCGCAGCAGGCAAGAAGATGGTTTCCGGCAGGGTTGTTGTTCATCGGTTTTTTGAATGGTGGTTGACGGCAGTTATCCGATAGAGCGGAGTCCCCGTCCCGTTTTGTGTAATTTTCCATGCCCGTCATTCAGGGAAGGGGTAAAGGGAATACCGTCTTGACCTGGAGGGGCGCCCCGGGCAAAGTGACCGCGTGACGAGATTCAGACCATGCATTGATTTACACGGCGGGCGCGTGAAGCAGATTGTGGGCGGAACCCTGACGCAGGATGGCGTTTCATTGCGCACCAATTTTGTCTCCGACCGCGGCGCGGCATGGTATGCGGATTTGTACCGCAGGGACGGTCTGAGCGGAGGGCATGTGATCAAGCTGGGCCCAGGGAACGACCATGCGGCGCGGGAGGCCCTGGCGGCATGGCCGGGAGGCCTTCAGGTGGGCGGCGGCATGACGCCGGAAAACGCGGAGGAATGGATTTCCTCCGGGGCCAGCCATGTGATTGTTACTTCCTGCCTGTTTGATGCGGAGGGAACGCTGCGGATGGACAGGCTGAAGGATCTTGTTTCCGCAGTGGGCGCGGAACGGCTGGTGCTGGATTTGAGCTGCCGCAGGGTTCAGGGAGGCTGGGCCGTGGCCATGAACCGGTGGCAGACTTTGACGGAACTCCGGGTAACGGCGGAGACGCTGGATGTTCTGGCGGAATATTGCGCGGAGTTTCTTATTCATGCGGCGGATGTGGAAGGGCTCTGCACCGGCATTGACCGGGAACTGGTGGAAATGCTGGGAAACTGGCGCCGCCTGCCCATGACATATGCCGGAGGCATCAGCCGCATTCAGGATATTGACGAAATAGACGCTTTGAGCGGCGGAACCATGGATGCCACGGTGGGGAGCGCTTTGGATTTGTTTGGCGGCGGTTTAATCAGGTATGGGGATCTGGTGGCCAGGCAGCACGGGAAGTCCGGCATGGAAACGGTATGAAACTGGCTCTGAAAGTTATTCCCAATGCGAAGAAGAGCGAGGCCGTGGGATGGGAGGAAGATCCCCGTGCCGGCCGCGCGCTGAAGCTGCGCATTGCCGCGCCTCCCGTGGAGGGAAAGGCGAACAAGGTCGTCGTCCTTTTCCTGTCCGCATGGCTGGACATTCCCCGTTCCTCCATCAGCCTGCTGCGCGGGGAATCCTCCCGGCTGAAAGTGGTGGAACTGCCGGACGGATGCGAGGGAAAACTTGCCCGGCTGCTTTCTGCGGAGGATATTTCCGGAGCTTAGGAAAGCCGGGCGGAAGGCAGGCATTTTCTTTATGCGTAGAAGGGTTGCATCAGGCGCGGTCCATTACGCGTCAAACGTCATCCATGTCTTAGCAGGCCGTTGACGCATCCGGTAAAAGAATTTACATTGCCCGCATGAGCGACGAAGAGAAAGAGAAAAACGCGGAAGCGGAAGAGCTGGAGGCACAGGAACAGGGGCAGGATGCTCCTGCCGAGGAGAAGGTGGCGGAACCTTCCCTGGAAGAGGAATTGCTTAAATGGCGGGATACCGCCATGCGCACTGCTGCGGAATATGATAACTACCGCAAGCGCATGGTGAAGGAAAAGGAGGAATGCGCCAAGTTCGCCAATCAGCGCCTGCTGGAAGAACTTCTACCCGTCATTGATAATTTTGAAATGGGCATGGCCGCCGCCAGCGCAGATGCCTCCTCCATGATTTACATCGGCATGAGCATGGTGAAGAAGCAGCTGGACGAATTTCTCGCCGGCAATGGCGTGAGCGCCGTGGAGCCTGTGGTGGGAAGCATGTTTGACCACGCCACGGAGGAAGCTCTTCAGCGGGAACCCTCCGACCAGCCGGAAGGCACCGTTCTGCGCGTTATCCGCAAGGGGTATATGCTGAAAGACAGGCTTCTGCGCCCGGCGAACGTGGTTGTCGCCCATACTCCGGAACCCGAACCGCAAGTCTGACCGTTTTTTTAACATTCACGCCACATGGCTAAAAAAGATTATTACGAAATTCTCGGCGTTTCCAAGGACGCTACTGACGATGAGATTAAGAAGGCCTATCGCAAGCTGGCCTTAAAGTACCATCCGGACCGCAACCCGGACGACCCGTCCGCAGAAGAAAAGTTCAAGGAGCTGGGAGAGGCCTATGAGGTGCTTTCCGATGCGGACAAGAGGGCTGCCTACGACCGCTTCGGCCATGCCGCCTTTGAACAGGGCGGTCCCGCTGCGGGCGGCGGTTATGCCGGGGGAGGGTTCCAGGATCCGATGGATATTTTCGCCCAGATGTTTTCCGGAATGGGCGGTTTTGCGGATATGTTCGGAGGCGCCGGCCGCGGCGGCCAGAAAAGGTCCACCAAGAGACCCGGTTCCGATTTGCGCTATGATTTGGACATCACGCTGGAAGAGGCTGCGAAGGGATGCACCAAGAAGCTTGAGATTGAGCGTCTGGTGACTTGCAAGACCTGCCACGGTACCGGGGCCAGGGATGGAAAGGAAGCGTTCAAGTCCTGTCCTACCTGCCAGGGGCGCGGTATCATTACCCAGCAGAGCGGCTTTTTCGTCCAGCAGTCCACCTGCCCCACCTGCCACGGCACCGGGGAAATCATCTCGGACCCATGCCCCGTCTGCCGCGGGGAAGGGCGCGTCAGGGAGGATTCCCACATCACCATCCGTATTCCTGCGGGCGTTGCCACGGGCAGCCAGCTCCGCATCGCCGGGGAAGGGGATGCCGGGGTGCATGGCGGCCCTACCGGGGATCTGCACGTGTTTATTGACGTCAAACCGCACGATATTTTCCAGAGGGAGGGCAACGACCTGAGCTGCACGGTTCCGGTTCCGCTTTCCCTGGCTGTTTCCGGCGGCAGGCTGAAAGTGCCCACGCTGGAAGGCGCGGCCACCATCAAGCTGCCGGAAGGAACGCAGAACGGCATGATCTTCCGTCTGCGCGGCAAGGGGGTAAAGGCCCTTCGCGGTTCGGACGTGGGGGATATGCTGGTGGAGGTGGAGGTGGAAATCCCCTCCCGGCTTACCAAGGAGCAGATGGATAAGCTGAACGCGTTTGCCTCTGCTCTGGATGAAAATCGGAACCAGCCGGCTTGCGTGGAGTTTGCCGACAAGGCGGCGCGTTACCTGAAGGGCAAATAAGGTCCGTTTCCCTTTTTCAGACATGGCCCGCTTTTTCCTCCCGCCTTCCGAATGGGCTGCTCCCGCCTGGGAGCTGCGAGGGGATGAAGCGCACCATGCCGCCAGGGTTCTGCGTCTGAAGCAGGGTGACTCCTGCATCGTGTTTGACGGTTGCGGCCGTGCGGCCCACGCTGTGGTGGCGGAACCTCCGCGCAGCTCCGGCGTGCTGCTGGTTCCGGGGGAGGAATGCCCTCCTTCTCCCCCCGTGGCCCATTTGACGCTGTGCCAGGCTGTTCCCAAGGGGGCCAACATGGATCTCATTATCCAAAAGTCTGTGGAACTGGGTGTTTCTGCCATTGTTCCGCTCGTGACGGACCGCACGATCGTGCGCCTGAATGCCCGGGAGGCTGAGGCCAAAAGGCAGAAATGGCAGCGCATCGCCTTGGAGGCCTGCAAGCAGTGCGGCCAGAACACGCTGCCGGAAGTGGCGCTTCCCGTTCCCTTTGCGGAATGGCTGCGCGGAGGAATTCCGGAAGGACTGAATATTATCGCCTCTCTGGCGCCCGGAGTGCGGCCGGTCAGGGAAGTGCTGGAGGCCGCCCGTTCCCGTTCCGTCCGTCACGCTTCTCTGCTGGTGGGGCCGGAGGGGGATTTTACGGGCCGGGAGACGGCCATGGCGTTGGAAGCGGGGTTTGTTCCCGTCACGCTTGGCCCTATCGTTCTCCGGGTGGAGACGGCCGCCTTTTTCGGCCTGGCCGCCATGCGGTACGCCCTGGACTGAGTTTTTTTCATACGCATTCCCATGTTTAAAAATATCATTTTCGACTGGTCCGGCACCCTGGTGGACGACCTGGCCCTGACGCTGGACGCCTCCAACTACGTTTTTTCCCAATACGGGAAACCCTGCATGAACAGGGATGAATTTCGCGCGGAATTCCAGCTTCCCTATCCGGACTATTATGCCCGGGTGCTGCCCCACGCGGATCTGGATGAACTGGAAGACCATTTCCGGTACGCCTTCCGCGTTTCCAATGCTCCGGTGGAAGTGCTGCCGAATGCCCGGGAATTCCTGGAGTTCTGCCGCGCGCGCGGCGTGCGCTGCTTTATTCTTACCAGCGTGGACGCCAAGGAGTTTGATACCCAATGCAGGGAGCTGGGCATGATGGAATATTTTGAAGCCATTCATGCGGGCATCCGCCATAAGGATGCCCACATTCATACCCTGCTGGCCCAGCACGGGCTGCATGCCCATGAAACCGCGTTTATCGGGGACATGCAGCATGATGTGGAAACGGCTCACCACGCGGGCATCACATCCATTGCCGTTTTGACCGGCTACAATGACGCAGCGCAGCTTTCCAAGGCTAGGCCGGACATGATCGTCCCGGACCTGCTTGTTCTGCGCACGCTGATGCGCCGTTACGCGCTCCCTTCCGATACGCAGGATTCCATCAATATCAATGGTCTTGAACTGGATACCTTCATTGGCGTTCCGGACGAGGAGCGCTCTTCCATGCAGACCCTGAAAGCGGACATCTCTTTTTATCCGGAGGAGGCTTTGTCCGGCCTGAACGATGATTTTTCCAGAACCGTCTGTTATGATTCCATTGCCCGTGCGCTCCGGGCAGAGGCCATGGCGCGTCCACGCAAGCTGGTGGAAACGCTGGCGGAGGATATGGGAAAGGTTTGCCTGAAGGAATTCGGCGCGCGGCACGTGGTTGTTACCCTGCGCAAGTTTATTCTGCCGCGGACGGACAGCGTTTCCGTAACGGTGCATGTTTCCCGGCACCGGTAAGAAAGAGGTTTTCTACCGGATATCCACCGCCTTTTCCTCAGGGATTTTCTTCCCGTCTTTGGTGAAAGTGTTTTTCTCCGCCTTGACGTCACCGGTATGGCGAATGCGGATGGCGGTTCCGTTTTTGAGGTCAAACGTGTTTCCGGTAATGGTGATGTTCCGGTGAACGTCCCCTTCCGGCCGTGGAGCGTGCGGCACGATCTGGATGACGGCTTCTCCGCATTGGATAAAGGTATTGCGGGAAATGGTCATGTTCCTGACCACGCCGGATTCATACCAGCCGGAGGCGTCATCTTCCACCAGGATGGCGGGCATGCCCGTTTTTTCAAACCGGCACCGTTCAACCAGCACCGGCTTCCTGGTGGTGAGCAGGAAGCCCCTGGTGGGAATGTGGCGGCATACCGTATTGCTGATGTGGACGGACGGCGTCCATGTGATGTTTTAAACATCGTTTGTATGGTCATCAAACTTCGGCTTTGCCTCGTTTATTTTATCTAGAATCTACGGACTATGAAATACCTGATTGTTCTCCCTCTTATAGCCCTGTTCCTTGTATCGTGTAAAAATTATGAGGGTCATAGATACGGTAACATCAATGCTTCTCAAAAAACAATCGTTGTTCCGACAGGCGCAGAAGACCCAATACGTGAACTCAAGGACGAATTACGTAAAAACGGATGGAAATTACGGATATCCAGTGCAGGTGTTCCTACGTCCGTGCGAACAGGCAACCGAGTTGAAACTTTCCTTGATAAACGGAATGCCCGTTATGGGCTGGAAATATTTTGGGAACACCGAGAATTCGATTTATTAACCATGAGTCATGTTTTTGATTACGATGCCAGTGTGATTGACCTCGAAACGCGCGAGGAAATCCTTACGGCAAAAGGCCGCCTGATCTCCATCAAGAATTTCAACCGTCAATTTCTTCAAGACATGGATGAAATAACGAAATGATTTTTCTATTTTCCCTGTTCTCGTTTACTCAATGCATCATAATACTTATACCAACCCAGAGAAGCATCTGACGTTTGTGAAACTGTTGTGTCGAAGCCGGAAAGGAGAGTTGAGCCCGCATTCGTCTTGTAGCCATTGATTCGCGCTTGGTCAGTCATTTTCCGGGTTCTTCCTTCCTGTTTCAAGTTGTTCGCCTGGTTGAATCCGGAACGCATGCTATCAAGAATTTCAGTTTCCAACCTTGTTGCAAGGTCAATGTCTCGCATGGCTATAGATCCATCGGTCACTACGGAAGAAGACCCCGCATCAGTGCGGGCCTCTCCCATTTTCCGATTGGCCTCTTGGCGCATCCGTAAACTGTTTTCTGTTGTTTCCTCTCCAATGATGTTCGCCTTGCTGGTAATGAATTCCTGGTTGTGATCCGAAACCGCTTTTGCATTTCTGGCCGCCTGTTTTTGTGCCTGAGAACTTAGGATGCTCTTTGCCGCAGAAGCGCCGGCTCCCAAAGTCGAACTAACTGCTTTCGTAATTAACTCTGTCTCAAATCCCATGACCCTTAATAATGTCATATTGTTTCCGTAAAACATCCCCTTTCATGCGGGAATAAAATTCTTACAAAAGTTGATAAATATTAGAAAAAGCTGATAAAATTACATAACGATATGAAACTGGCAATAATCTGTTCCGATGAAAAAGGTTTGGAAAGACGTTTGTTCAGGAGTATACCGAAACATTCAATCCGTCTCCATCCCCGGTTCCCTTTGTTATACCTGACTAGGGTTCAAAAGAGATTCGTCCGGAGATATTCCGGAGAGCAATTTGTGATTCTGATTTTTCAACCAAGAAAGGGAGGCTTGGGCAGGCTGAAATTCAGAAGAGGCATGTCAAAATGCTGTGGAAAATTTGAATAAAAAGGTCAATTTAATAAGGACACAAATTAACGGTGATTTTTTGTATTGACGGAATACTGTGGGCATGTTAAGTTATATACAACTATGATGAAAACGTTATTATGTTGTTTAGGGATGTTTGTTCTCTTGACACAGAATCAAGCATTTGCCAGTAAAGTCGGGCATTGTAGGTACGACATGGAAAGTCCTACTACTGCGACAGAGGAATTGAAGGATTACAAACCGCGAGCCTTCAAGGTTCTTATTACATTTACCGTTCAGTATCAACATGCCGGTGATGATGAATCGATCGCCCGCTCCAAAACTTATTCAAAAGAATATAACATAGCGGCGAAAACAGATAAAAAAGCGGAGGAAGAAGCTGTCAAAATGGCCCATACATTTGCACAAGAAGAACTTGAAAAGCAATGTAAGGAAAAGAAATGCGAAGAGTCTAATAATTAGGGTATCAACATATGGAGTACAACAACATGAAAAAATTATTTATACCAGTTGTGATGACGATATGCGGCGGTCTTGTCCTGCCAGCACTGTCATTCGGAAATGAAGTTGCGTCAAATGAGGTCATTCAGGTTGACGAGTCTTATTACAGCAATCGTGATAATCCTGTCGTTCTTGATTTCAAGAAAGTCAAGTCTACCGAACAATTGGATAATATTCTTGAAGAATATATCAGGGAAAACTTTGAAGGTTATACTGTCAAGGGGAGGATGTTTTCTTCGGATGAAGGAAAGTTTATTATCGCTTTGGCATTAAAAGATGATGACGGTAAAAGAGCGTTGGTATATTTTGACGTGACTGAAGCGTATAAAAAGCTGGATAGATCCAGAGACAAGGCGACAAAAAGAGAAATGAAGCTCAGGAAGCCCAAGCATCTAGATGAATGAACTTTAGGAGAAATTAAAAGGAAAAGGGCCGTCTCTCTTGTGGAAGACGGCCTTTTTCTTTAGGTGAAGTCCAGGGAGATTTTCTGCGGCTGGATGTTTCCGGATACCGATTTATGATGTTGGTTCTTCAACCCCAGTGTAAAAGATGTCGGTTACATAACATAGGGATTTATCGCCATTTGCCTGCACTTCACTTGGAGGGATAGCACATATTTTTGTTACAGTATCGTCAGCAAGCATCTGGTATAATATCTCTAAATGTTGTCCGGAAATTTCGATTTGATGATTGCGAAATTCCAACAGAATTTTCCCCTCTGTATTGGGGCCGTACAGGGCGGCCACAAAATCATAATTTGGCAGAATGAGAGACAGGGTTTCTGTCTCAAATTGTATTCGAGGGGGGTTATTGCCCGATGTAATTCCTAATACCTTTGTTTCGGTGCTCATAATACTGATTTATTCGATATTGTTTGTTAGCGTTTGTAATGGTCCGGAATGCGGTTTTCCGTATGTGCTTCACGATTTTTCTTGTTCCTATTTTCAATTGCTGTTGTAGAATTTGAAAACGGCTTTTCATATACATGTTCGCTACGGATTGAGCGGTTTTTATAGCTTCAATGCCGCTTTTCCTTTCTCCCGATACCTTGACTTGTTGTTCCATCATGGTTCGGTCTTCGGTATAGATATTGATTTCACTTTTCCCCCGTGTGACCGCTACATAAAAGAGTTCCCTTTTCATCCCATCTCCCAGAACCGCGACGGATTCAACTGTAGCTCCTTGGGACGCGTGGGCGGTAACAGCATAACCATGCAGGTAATGTCGGAAGTCAGCGGGTATCCGGTGAATCTGGCCGGATGGGTCGCCTTTCCGGGCAACCATCAGGGAACCGTCTGCGTTGATTTGTTTGACCGTCACGCGCATTCCATTTTTCAATGAGGAATGAGATAGATTCTTTTTTATTAGCAAAGTATCCCCCTGCCCGACCTCGATAATCCGGGGTTTATGGAGTGTGAAGCTGCGCCCGTCCCTTCGAGGGATGAAAATGGTTTCATTTCCGGAGTTCACAGATTGGATCGCTATCTTTCCCCGGTTCGTATCCGTAACCCGGAAAAACTCGTTTTTTCTACCTACGTCGGGCAGGTTCCGGACAAGTTCGACGTAATCTCCGATTTGATATGTTGCCGAGGATCTCCGTTGTGCGTCATCCACCTAGACAGGTTCAAGGACGTGTCTTTCTTCGCTTCCCGTGATTTCTCCTTTCTTTTTCAATTTGTCGCGGATTTCGCCGTTGATACGGTGAATGGTTTCCCATCGGGAGGCGACAATCAACAAATCAGAATTTTGGAGCCAGGTTGGATGTTCCCGGGATTGGGATGTTGCAATGTAAGTTCTATTTCCTTTTCATTGAGTTGTTTGACGCCGGAAACGGTATTGGATGCATAAGGTACCAGCGTGTTGCAGGAAACATAATCGATCCGGTCTCCTGCGGCAAAGGCGTCAAAGCCGAAGGTCTGGGGATGCACGAACCGGACGGTGATTTTGTTGGGGGCCGGCCTGTCTATAATGCGCAAGTGGGTTCCATGAACATTAACGGCGTCATCATGGGAGGCTCCCAGCACGCAATCTTTGACGATGATTTTTCCCCGGCATCCGGAAAAGTGCAGATTATCCGCCCAGGAGGAATTGGTGCGGAGGGAACGGGGGCGCGGGGCTATTTTCAAGTGGCTGAACATGATGTTCTCGCAGAACTGGGAAACGACGCCCATGCCGTGCATATAGTAAATATGGCAGTTATTCCAGAGGATGTTTTTGCTTCTGTATTGAAAGAAGCCGCAGCAGTCCCTCCGGGTATTGCGGTTCTGGTAGGATTGGCCCGGTTTCATGGTTGGTGAGCCTTCCTTGAACGTAATGCTGATTTTTCCGGGAGACAATTCTCTGATGACTGTTTTCCCGGGGTCGAAACGGCCCTGGAAAGTGCCGGAGGCGGAATCGAAAACTTTGGAATACCCTCCCATGCGGAATTCCCAGCCGGGTCCGTGCCAGGTCAGGTTTCCATCCTTCACTGTGTACAGGGTTCCGTCCGGAATAGTTGCTTTCATGGTATCCCCTTCAACTTCCGTGACCAGAAATTCCCCCATGGTCGGATGCAGGTAATCAAAACCCAGGCCGTTCAGGGAAACGTTTTCCGCATGTTCCATGCAGACAAAGATGGCTTTTCCTTCCAGCAGGATGTCGGTGGCTCCCGGCTTTCCCTCCAGGCGTATGTTTTTGGCTTCCATCAGGCGGATAGCCATGGCCTTGGGCTCGTTGGGCGCATCGTTGGTGTTGGAAATCTGCGGTTTTCCGGTCATCAGGGCACCGTGTTTGAAGATATGCCTGCCGGGCATGAACCGGATGGTGACCGGGGCCTGTTTGGAACCTTCCCCCATCAGCGCCAGGGAGACGGCATGTTCCCCCGGATGGATGACGAGCGTATCTCCCCGCGCCATGATGAGACGGTTGGCCGGCGCCATGCTTTTCCACGCCGTGGATGGGGCCGTTCCCGAATTGCCGTCATTTCCCTTGTCCGGGGCTATATGCCAGACATGGTTCCCTGCGGATTGCGTGCGCTCCGTCCGTTCCGGATAATCCGCTGCCGGGCATGGCCCTGTCAACATTGCGAGAATAAAAAGCAGGGAGGCCACGGGGTTTTGCATGCTGCAACTCCTACAGGAACACGGTTTTCGGGACAAGGATAATTCTTGCAGGGCCGGGAGAAAAAGCCGCAGCTTTTCCATGGCTCACCTGGGAGGCCCCTGTTTTTCATCCTTTCTGCCGGGGCGGGAAAGAAAGCCTACCAGCTTGTCATAATACGCTTTGGATTTGTCGTAGTAGGATTGAGGGTCAATATCCAGTTTGGTGCGGAACAGGAGCCAGAGCTTGTGGAAGGTGTTGACGCGGTAGCGGATGTCGAAAATACGGAAGCCGCTCGCCTTCATTTTGTCCAGAATGGTATGGTAAATGAGCGCCATGGCCTGCGCCGGAATAAGGGCGGCTTTGTCTTCCGGGTTGAGAAGGTTGTATTCCCTCTCCGCTTCCGCAAAGAAAGTTTCCGCCAGATCCGCTTCATATTTCAGCAGCTCCTGAAGCCGGGGGGAATACACCCTGCAGCGCAGGTCTTCCAGGGTGTATCCAAAGCGGTCCATATCCTCCTTGGGCAAATAAATGCGGTTGGACTTGCCGCAGTCTTCCGCCACGTCCCGGATGATGTTCACCATTTGAAGGGCATGCCCCAGGGCAATGGCGTACGGATAGGAGGCTTCTCCCGCCCCCATGATGCGGGCGGAGGTGAGGCCCACGCAGCAGGCTACGCAGTAGGTGTAGTCCAGCAGTTCATCGCGGCTGCGGGGCTGCTGCTGGCAGATGTCCGAACGGCAGCCTTCAATCAGGTGCAGCATGGGAGTAGTGTCCAGCTCCAAATCCTGGATGAGGGCTATGATGTCCTCCTCCAGTTCCGTCAGTTCTAGGCCTTCTCCGCCGTTGATGACCTCCACCCAGCGGTTCAATGCGTCGTGGCGTTCGCGGGGAGTCATGCCCGGTTCGTCCACGATATCGTCCACCGTGCGGCAGAAAGCGTAAAATTCCGCCATATGGCGGCGCTCTTCTTCAGGAAGATCAATGAGGGCAAAGGCCAGGTTGGACTTGGCCTTGCTGGTGATGGTTTGGGCTTGAGTCATGTCTTGACGGAAAAAATGTGCCTGAGAAAAGGATAAAAATCATGGAATAAGGCCCCAGTGGGAAGTAAAGGGCCACAGGCAGAAGCTGGCGGGGCCTACGATGTTGTACTGGCGGACGGGGCCCCAGTACCGGGAATCAAAGGAATTTTCGCGGGTGGAATTGTCCCCCAGCGCCACGTATTCACGCAGATAGGGGCGTTTGCTGTCGTTGGACAGATGAACGGTTCCCCCTTCCGTGATGTAAGCTCTGCCGTCCAGCAGGCTCAGGGGGGCGGGAAGGGCCACGTAGCCGCAGGGCTGGTAGGGGGGCTTGCCGGAAGCGACCCTCTGGATAGTCCATTCCGTGGCTGGTTTCCCATTGACGATTAGCTGGGAGTCCTGAATGGAGAGGGTATCTCCCGGAATGCCGCAGAGGCGTTTGACGTAGTGGGTTCCTCCTTCCTGGCCGGTGCTGCTTCCCTTATTGGCGATGCCTTCGATGCCGCGTGTATCAAAGACGAAGACTTCCCCTCGTTCCGGCTTGCGGAAGTGGTAGGCCATTTTATTCACCACGATTAGGTCCCCGGCGTCAAAACGGGCATTGACGATTGTGTCTCCGGGCAGGTAGCTTCTGAACGGGGTGTGCCGTTCGGCTTCAAAGCGCGGTTCCTGATTGAGGAAGTAGCGGCGCGTTTCCGCTTCCGCTGCCGGAATTTCCAGCTTGGAGCCGTCATCGAAAATCACGTTGGTCACCGTGAGCAGAAGATACTTGGTGGCAGGTTCGAAACGGACGATTTTCTTTTCCTTGGAGGCCGTTTCGTGCACATAGGAGCCGCCGTACAGGATCATGTCCCCGATTTTCTGCATCAGGGTGGGATCCCCTTCCTGGGGAAGGGCGCGGATTCCGTTCAGGGAGGGCTGCATGGAACCGGTCGGGATGCGGAAGGGCTGGACTACATAACAGCGCAAACCCAAGAAAATGGCCAGAATCACGAACAGAACTTCCACGTTTTCCGCCAAGGCGGAAGGAACCGCTCCGGGGATGGATTCCAGCGTGGATTCCAGTTTGGCGGTAATGGTTTCCGCCTGCTGCCTGTCACCCCGGTAAAGGGCCGTTTTCAGCAGGTCGCGGCTTTCTTCAAACTCCGCCAGGCGTTCGGGAGGCAGAAGATCGCGATTGTAGTTGATGTAGCGACGCACTGCTTTCAGGGCCATACGTCCTTTCCGGCGCCATTTGGGCGTGAACCAGGCCAGAGGATGATCCAGAAGAAATACCAGAACGGCGTTTGCAGCCGGAAAGCAATCGTAAAGGGCAGCTAGGATGGACTTGTGCGGGCTATTCATGAAGTACGGCATTCATGATGCCCCGTCCGGAGGCGTCATGGAAGTTTATTTTACGTTACGGAAGCCCCATTTTTCCAGGATTCAGCAAATTTTTTGGGTCCAGGGCGGATTTGACCAGTTCGTGCAGGTGGTAGGCGCCTTCCCCCACGGCTTTCCGGAACCATTTGGCCTTCGCCAGGCCGATGCCGTGTTCCCCGGTAATGGCGCCTCCGTGTGCCAGCACCCAGTGGAACAGCCTGTCCACACAGGCGTCCGCCAGGGCTTTCTTCTCTGGATTCGCATAATCGTCCACCATGATGTTGGTATGGATGTTGCCGTCCCCGGAATGGCCGAAACACGCGATGTCCAGCCCTGTTTCCCGGTTCAGGGTCTCGCAGAATTCCACCAGGGCCACCAGGCGCGATCTGGGGATGACGATGTCTTCGTTGAGCTTGGTCATTCCGGTTGCTTTCAGGCTGTAGGAAAATTCCCGGCGGAGTTGCCAGATGGCTTCCGCCTCCGCTTCCGTGTCTGCGCGCAGAATTCCGGTCGCGCCGCATTCTTCCAGCAGGGTGCATAGGGAATCCAGTTCCTCACGCACGGCGGGCCGCCTGCCGTCCACTTCCACAATCAGGTGGCCGCGGCAGCCGGAAGGCAGGGCGCTGTCCCCCAGATAGTTCCGGGCGGCGCGGAGAGTGAAACTGTCCGTTATTTCCAGGGCGGAGGGAAGATGCCCGCTGTTCAGGATGCGCTGCACGGCGGCAGCGGCCAGCGGGAATTGCGGGAAGCCGGCGCTGAGCGCGCCGAATGCTTCCGGGTGGGGGATGAGCCTCAAAACGGCCCGGGTGATGATGCCCAGCATTCCTTCCGAACCGATAAAAAGGTCCCCGATATCGAACCCCGTCTTGTTTTTATGGGTGCGTCCGCCGCATTCCACTACCTCTCCGCTGGCAAGCACCACGGTCAGCCCCAGCACGTAAGCTCTGGTGACTCCATATTTCAGGCATCTGGGGCCGCCTGCGTTCGTGGCGATGTTTCCTCCGATGCTGCATTCCTTTCTGGAGGCCGGGTCCGGCGGGTAGAACCATCCCAGAGCACGGGCTTCCCGCTGGAGATCCGCTGTGATAACTCCGGGTTCCACCACGGCAACGCCGTCTTCCGGGGATATCTCCAGGATACGGTTCATCCGTTCCAGGGAAAGGCTGATGCCTCCGCGCACGGGAACACACCCTCCTACGTATCCCACCCCGCCGCCGCGGGCCGTGACGGGGATGTTCATGGAGGATGCATAGCGCAGCAACAGGGAGACGTCTTCCGTACTTTCCGGGAAAACGACTGCCTCCGGCAGCACGGAGGCGTACCATTTGTCCCCGGCGTGCGCCGCCAGCACATCCGGGGCTCCGGAAACTTTTTCAGGCCCCAGAATGCGGGAAATGTCTTCTTTCAAAGACATGGATTATTTGAGAATGGGGGTGCAGAAGCAGTCCGGGCGGTGGAAATCCGGATTGCCGGAAAGGTCGTCCGCCGTAGTCAGGAAAATCTGGTCCGGAGTATCCAGGATGAACGTGGCTGCCAGCTTGCAGTCGCGGATGTCCACGCCGCGCAGTTCGTTCAGCGGAATCCGGGCCATGGCGCACCATCCCTCGTCCGTCAGAATGCACTTGGTATCCACGGCCAGCGGAGCGGGGATGTCTTCATTGGCGCGGCGGGTATCGGAAAAGGCGCAGGCCCACCATGCGCCGTTGGGCGCAAGGTTGAATTCCCAGTAATTGGTGCCGTCTCCCGCGGCCATGAACCATTCCGCCAGGTCGTACCGCCATAGCTCCGGCTGGAACTGGCCGGGCCGGGCTTCCGGATGGATGGTGGCTGCCTTGCTGCGGGAAGCCAGAAACCAGAGGAATTCTCCGTCCGTGGCGAAGGCGAATTCCGCACTTGGCTCCACATCATAGCCGAACCAGTCGTTGACGAGTTCCTGGCGGGGCAGGGAGGCAAGCTGGTCGAAGCTTCCGTTGAAGGCCCATTGGTGAATGATTACTTGCATACCACCACATTTGGACAGTTTTCAGGTTTTATCAAGCCAGAACGTCTTACAGGCTTGGATATTGACGTGATTTCTCCATCATGGGGGCCGTCATGCATTTTCAAAGGACGCTGAATCGGTTTTCCCGCGAAAACGTTCCCGGGTATCTGGCTGTGTTCATCGGCGGTTTCGGGGACATGTTTGCGGGTTGTTTGAGCCGTGTGGAGAAAGGATTTCCCGGTTTTTTGCCGGGTGTGGAGTACGCAACGGCTTATTACCACTGGGACGGAGGCGGCTGCGGCGTGTTTTTTGACAGGTGCGGAAAAATAGCGGTGGAGCTGGAAGAGCTGAGACGGAGATATCCCGGGCTGCCTGTCGTGTTGATAGGACACAGCTACGGAGGCTCCTGCGCGGTGGAAGTAGCCAGGCGCCAGTCGGTTCAGGCTGCTCCTCTTTGCCTCCTGACGGTAGATGCCGTGGCGCGCAGGCAAAAGAGCGTGCGTCCGGCCTGTGTGGAATGGTGGGGGAACGCTTACCTGCAGGATGGCGGCGGCTTCATGGACGCGGTGCCCAGAATAGGCGGACGCTGGGGACATTGCGCCGGGGCTGATGCCAATCTTGCTTTTTCCGGCTACAGTCGTGACCGGGAGGGCCGCCTTTATTCTCACCGGCGTCCTGCGCCCATGCTTTATGAGCCGCCTGGGGAAGAAGCATGCAGCCTTTTTCAAGCCGCTGCCTCCTGGCTGGAAAGAAATCTTCCGGACTGAACTGCCGGAGCCGTGCTACCGGTTCAGTTCATCCCACTTCACCAGTTGGGAAAGAAGTTGGCTGATAAGGCGTTCCGTCTGTTCCCTGGCTTTCTCTTCCGGCACTCTGATCTTGTCCCCGTACGTGGTGGAAATTTGGAAATAGCACCAGCGTTGATCCATGCCGTGCAGAACCCTGTCTTTCATATCCATCAGGGTGCGGATCAAGTGGTCTTCCGTCATGTGGCGGTGGCCGATAAATACGTAATAATGCATACTGTCCAGAATGACAGGTTGCGGATGGTCCGGAGCGATGTTCTGCTGGGATTTCAGCTTGGTCATTCTGATGGTTCCGCGGTCTTCCACGGGAACATCCACCGTGGTCCCCGTCAGGTTAAAATGGCCCTGGGCCGGGAGGCAGCGTTCCGGACGGTGGATGGAGTTGTTTAAATCATGACCGGATTTCACGATGGAAACGCGGCACAAAACGGGTACGGTTTCCGTCGCATCCAGACTGATGGGGAGTTCCTGCACGTAATCCGCTTTGGAAAATTCCGTATCCGGGGCCAGGATGCCCCGTTCCTGTTCGGATTCCTGCCGGCGCGTGCCGTGCCAGCCGTACGGATTCATGCCTGTGGGGAGATCCATGCTGATGGAGGAGTCCTGCACTTCCCCCCTGCGTGGCATCAGGTAAGTGCCGCCGAGCATGACGGACAGCAGAAAAGGGATGATGAGAATTTTGAGCGTTTTAATATTCATGGCGGCGGAAACGCTTAATGGGACTTGTTCATTTTAACAACCAGCTTCTTGCGCTGTGACGGCTTCCAGATGAGCTCCCCGGCCAGCAGGGAGTGGACGGCTGCCAGGCCGAAAAGGCTGATGGGGAAAAAAAACAGCAGGCCGGACCAGTCATGCCAGGTTTTTGACGCAAACTCGGGATTTCCGTATTCCGCCATCACCACGATGCTGGTGATGCGGACACCGTTGCCGATGACGGCCAGGGGAATCGCGCTGAGGAAGAGCACGCATTTTTTCCAGAATTTCAAGTCGGACAGGTAGGCCCAGGCTGCGGACAGCATGAGCAGTGCCATCAGGGAACGCATGCCGCTGCACCCTCCTGCAATATTGAAGGCATCCCAGTGTCCGCCGGTAGAGCGGATATTGGTGCCCTGCAGATAGGTATCCACCCCGAAGATGCTTGCCCCCCAATGCCCCAGCTCCGTCGCGATGATTTGAAGTCCCACCGTAGCCTGCTGGAAGGAGGGCAGGGGGATGCACAGCCAGAAAAAGAGCAGCGGGAAGGCGCACAGCCTGGCGGTCTGCGGTCCGGCCAGGTACCAGGCCCCGCCCAGTAAAATCAGGGGAAGAGCGCCTACGGCCACGCGAGGCTGCCCCACGCGGAAGGAAAGCATCAGAAGCATGATCGCCGGGATGAAAAGAATCAGGCCGCGCCAGTCCATGCGTCTGGGTGCCTGGGCAATTTTCTTTCTGGCATGGTATAGCATGAAGACGATGATGGGAACCACCAGCCAGCCGTGTTCATAATCCGTTTGCTTGTTCCAGGAGGAAATGAGCCACTGGATGCTGTTTTCGTTTCCGAATGAACCGAATTCCGGGAATGCCAGATAGTTCAGCGCCAGCAGCAGCGTGCTCACGGCCAGGGCGGCGATCATGGGGGCGGTCAGAAATCTTTCTTTGCCATCAGGAGCGGGGGAATCCATCATGGAGAAAAATCAAATTGTGAGAATTAAGTATTGCGATTATGCGGACCTGTGTTCAGAATGCGTCCGCTTTTCAGTTTCCGGTATGAAGATTATCAGCGGTACAGCACACAGAGAACTTGCGGAGCGCATTGCGCAAAGCGTAGGCATTCAGTTGACGAACGTCACGGTGAATACTTTCCCCGATGGGGAAAGTTTTGTAAAGATAAATGAAAACATCCGGGGCAAGGATGTTTTCCTCATTCAGCCCACCTGCCCTCCCACGAACCATAATATCATGGAATTGTGCGTGATGGTGGACGCCGCCCGCCGCGCCAGTGCCGGACGCATCACGGCTGTTGTTCCTTTCTTCGGGTATGCCCGCCAGGACCGCAAGGACCAGCCCCGCGTTCCCATTACCGCCAAGCTGGTGGCCAATCTGCTGACAGCCGCCGGAGTGGACCGCGTGCTGACTATGGATCTCCATGCCGCCCAGATCCAGGGATTCTTTGATATTCCGGTGGATCATCTGTACGCCGCCCCCGTTTTAATCCGTCACCTGCGCGAACATTATGTTAAAGACCTCAAGAAACTGGTCGTCGTCTCCCCGGACGTGGGCGGCGTGAAAATGGCTCGCGCGTATTCCGACGCGCTGGGTGCGGAATTGGCCATTGTGGCCAAGCACCGCGTCAACGCCACCCATGTGGAAGCCATGAATGTCATTGGTGACGTGGAAGGGCGCGATGCCGTTCTGATTGACGACATGACGGAAACCGCCGGCACCCTGTGCGCTGCCGCCAATATCCTGAAGGAACGGGGAGCCCAGCGCGTGTTCGCCTGCGTTTCTCACGGCGTGCTTGGGGACATGGCCCGCGAACGGATTTCCGGTTCCTGCATTGAACGCGTTCTTACCTCCGACACCGTTCCCATGGCCTATGGCCCCAAAGTGGACTGCGTCAGCGTGGGAGACCTGCTGGGCCATGCCGTGCAGCGCATACATGACGGAGAATCCGTATCATCATTATTTGACATTTAGACAATTTTAGTGCAGAGTCCTGCGCCCTGACCTGAGTACCGGTTTACGCGGGTTCGGAAATCCCGGCGGGGCCTCTGCCTGAACCCGATTAGGAAACATCATCAATCAACACTCAATATTGCCTCTATAAAACATGGCTACATCCCATTCCCTCAAGGCCGAAACGAGAGCCTGCGGCTCCGGTAATCTGAAGCAACTCCGCAGCCAGGGCCTGGTTCCCGGCGTGGTTTACGGTCCCGGTTTTGACAACGTCAATATCCAGGTTGACGCCCGTGAATTTGCCCGCATGCTGGCTTCCGCCGTTTCCGAACACATCCTCGTGGCCCTGGATATCAACGGCAAGATCGTGAAGGTTCTCCTTAAGGAAGTGCAGCACAACCCCATCACCAACGCCTGCCTGCATGTGGACTTTCAGGCTGTGACCGATACCACGGTCATCCATTCCATTGTTCCCGTCATTCTGGAAGGCGATTCCGCCGGCGTGGCCCAGGGCGGCGTTCTGGACCAGACCATTCACGAACTGGCGATTATCTGCCAGGTGAAGGATCTGCCGGAAGCCATTACCGCTGACATCTCCGGTTTGAAACTGGGTGAAAGCCTGCGCATTACCGATCTCAAACTCCCCTCCGGCGTAACCACGGAACTGGCCGGCGATGTGATTGTGGCTATTGTGGAAGCTCCCCGTGTTTCCGGCGAGGAAGCGGCTCCGGCTGCTGAAGAAGCTGTTGCCGAGAAATAAGTTTGATACGCCTGTTTCTTCTTTTACCGGGTCCGGAGCCGTTTTTGCGGCTCCGGGCTTTTTTTTGTCGCCAACAGGGCATCTTTTGGTAAAGTGCAGGATACGTATTTGTCTGATCAATCTGGAAAAAGCCTTAGATTTATGAACAAGTCCCTCATATTGGTGTTGACCGCATTCGTTCCGCTTGCAGCTGCAGATGAAGTAAAACTCAAGGATGGAACCGTTTACAAAAATTGCACGGTAGAAGTGGAAACGCCGGAAAGCGTCAGCCTCCTGGTTCCCGTGTCCGGAGGTATCAAGGATTCCGTAACCGTGAAGAGGGATTTGATTGAATCCATCAGGAAGGCGACTCCGGATGAACTGGAGGCTGCCCGAATCGGCAAAATGTATGCCAAACCGGAAACCATGAATGCCGGGGATTTGGAAAAAGCCTTGGCGGACCTGGACAAGACCATTAAGAAAAATCCCCAGGGCCTTGCTCATGACGCCGCCGTCAAGGCAAGAGCCAGAGTAGTGGTTTTGCTGGAGGAAAAGAAATTGACGGAGGAAGCCCGGGCCGCCCAGAATGCCAGGGAGGAGGCGGAAGTGACCGTGCGCACCAAATACGACCATGAGGCCAATAAGCTGCTGAAGCGTTTCAAGGCGCTTGCCGTGCGCAATCCATACCAGGCCATGGCCGTGTATGACCGCTTGCGCGACGGTTATCCCGGTTCCGCCGCCCTGGCGGATGCCTATCCGGATGCCGCCAGAATCGCCGGACAGCTCAACCGTAAGCTGGAGGTCATGATCACCGCCAAGGAAAAGTCCTTGGAGAAGGAACGTGAAGCCCTGAGAAAGGAGGAAGAGAAGCGCCGGGGAAATCCCAAACTGACCAAGGAACAGCGCCAGGTGTTGATGGATGCTTTCCAGAAAAGGCAGACTGCCATCCGGGAACGTGAAAACCAGCTCACGGAAGTGTACCGGGCTTTGCGCAAGAAGGTCAAGGAACGCGGGGACCGGTGGTTTGAACCTACGGCAGGTTCTTTGGAAGCCATGAGAGACCTTAAGCTGGTAGCCGCTACGGATGCGGAACGCTTAAAAAAACAGGACCCGGAAAACGGAGCCGGTTCCGCTGCGCTGGAAAAGGCCTGGAATCTGTGTGACGAGAAAAAATTTGACGAAGCTATGGAGGTTCTGACGGAGCTCCGGACCGCCCAGGTTCCCAGGGAATACTATGAGGAACTGACGGAAACGGTGCGCGTGGGGTTGCGGGAACAGCGCGCCCGTGAACGCGCCGAACGTGCGGAAGCGGCGCGCAAAGCCCGTGAAGACCGGGATAAGAAGCGCCAGGAGGAAAGAGAGGCGGCCGCCAAGGCCAAAAAGAAATAATTCTGCCGTTTTCCGGAGAAAACGCTCCGGAGGAATATGGCGGAAATGACGTTTACGGACGGGGTGGATCAAGTATGTGTTGATTCCATCCTGCCCGTCAGGCTTTCCGTCCGTTGATTTCGCGCAATTCGTTGTCAGAGATTCCTGAGGTTTTTCTGTCGGAGCGGGGCCGGAGGCGTGTTCCTTTGACGGTCTGCATGTTTTTGCGGGGAGAAGAGGGCAAATCTTTCCCCATGCGATATTTCCTGCTTTCTTCCGCCGCGTCTTCAGTATAGAAGTGTTGCATGAGGAACGCTTCTTGCAAACGGGTCACGGGTGAAACGGACATCAGCATGGAACTGAACCTGGACGGAACGGGATGCGCCGCCGTCGCAACGGGGCATGCGTTTTTTGACCATATGCTGGATGGATTTACCCGTCATGGGCTCTTTGATCTCAGTGTCAGAGTCCATGGTGATCTTCAGGTGGATGACCATCACACCATCGAGGATACAGGAATTGTTCTGGGAACTGCATTAAAAGAAGCAATTGGTGACAAAAAGGGGATTAAGCGCTATGGAAGCTGCATCCTTCCCATGGATGAATCCCTGGTGCTCTGTGCGATTGATCTGTCCGGAAGACCTTACTTTGTATGGGATGCAGAGTTTACCACAGACAGGATCGGTGACATGTCCACGGAAATGGTAAAAGAGTTCTTCTATGCCATTTCCTATGCCTGTGGCATGAATCTTCATATCAGGGTTCTGGCAGGTGGGAATAATCACCATGTAGCAGAAGCAATGTTCAAAAGTTTTGCCAAAGCACTGGACGCAGCCACATCCTATGATCCAAGGATCACAGATGTTCTGTCTACCAAGGGCAGTTTGTAAAATTTGAAAATTTACGAAATGATTTATGGCAATCAATAAATTAGATGGAGACAGAAAATGGAAAATACAGTGAATTTAAAAAGCAGTATTGCATGGTCTGATTTTAAATTAAACAGTGATGGAATGGTACCTGTTATAGCCCAGGATTATCAGACAAACGAAGTGCTGATGCTGGCGTATATGAATGAAGAAGCATTTAATACCACTCTTGAAACAGGTAAAATGACTTACTGGAGCAGAAGCCGCAATGAACTCTGGACGAAGGGACTCACATCCGGACATCTCCAGTTTGTAAAATCCCTTACACTGGATTGTGACAATGATACGATCCTTGCTAAAGTAGAGCAGATCGGTGCAGCCTGCCATACCGGCAACAGAACCTGCTTTTTCAAGACACTGACAGAGGCAGAATGAGATAAAAGAATCCGGAATAAGTTATGGTTCGTTACTGAGAACTGAATGAATAATAATATTAATGCAAAACATCAATAGAAAATATGACTAATTGTATTGACATTTTTTATTAAATGTGATAAAAAAAGAGTATCCGAATTGAATATGTGCAATGTTATAACGCAAAGGTTGCATCGTACTTGATGTGCAAAAGAGAATCCGGTGAGAATCCGGAGCGATACCGTCACTGTGTATGGGAGCTGCTTTTCAGAAACCACTGGGAAACTGGGAAGGGAGAAACAGCGATGATCGAAGTCAGGAGAACTGCCTTGGCGTAGAATTTAAGGTCTGCGGTATACAGAACCTGTATTCTCATAACGATACATAGCTCTTTTATTAAATGAATCAGACAGAATCGAAATTACAGATATATCTGGTACATATAAACCATGTATTTATGGGAAAGCGGTAGCTGCAGAATATGCAGTTGCTTTTTTTGCATACGTTTGTCCGGAAATACAAGAAATAAAAGAGGAAAAACGAAATGAAAAGAAAATCTATGTTAGCTTTACTGTTGGCAGTATCCATGACCTGTTCCATGACAGCAGCAACAGGTACAGTTGCTTTTGCATCTGATGATGCAGCAACAGAAGAGGCTGCAGATGACACAGAAGCAGCTGCAGACGATGCAGATGCAGCAGATACAGAGGAAGCATCTGATGATACAACAGAAGCTTCTGATGATGATCAGAAAGCCGC
>OLPW01001617.1_pt1 | contig 22649 bp, 11 predicted proteins | sample 1672161 | NCBI WGS metagenome assembly OLPW01 (sample SAMEA3136654, study PRJEB25190) | human gut metagenome
GTATTATTAAAGAATAAAAACACCACTCTCCCATTAACAGAACAGGATAAGGTTTCAGTTTTTGGAAGACCAATGATTGAGTACTACAGAAGCGGAACAGGTTCAGGAGGAGCTGTAAACGTTGAATACACAACAAATATTTTGGACGGATTTGAAAACAGCAACCTTAACTTTAACAAGACTATAGTTGAAGACTATAAGGAATGGTTAAAAGACCATCCATTTGATAACGGTGGCGGTGGCTGGGCATGCGAGCCATGGTTCCAGAAAGATATGGAAATCACAGCAGATTATGCAAAGAAACAGGCAGAATCAACTAACAAGGCTGTATACATTATCGGACGTACAGCAGGAGAAGATAAGGACAACGCCAACTGGGTAGGAAGCTATCTTCTTACAGATGAAGAAAAAGAAAACCTTAAGAACATAACAGAAGCTTTCGAAGATGTTTGTGTAGTTCTTAACGTTTCAAATATTATCGACCTTAAGTGGATTGATGAAGAACAGTTTAAGGGACACATCAAATCAGTAATTATTGTATGGCAGGGCGGTATGGAAGGTGGAAACGCAGTAGCTGACGCACTTTCAGGCAAGGCTACACCAAGCGGTAAATTACCTGACACAGTAGCTTATGATATTGAAGACTATCCCGCTAATGACAACTTTGGCAACGAACTTACAAACCTTTACAAAGAAGACATTTATGTAGGATATCGTTATTTTGAAACATTTGCACCTGAAAAAGTTCAATTTGAATTTGGTTTCGGACTTTCATATACAACATTTGATATCGAAACAGTATCAGCAGATGCAGATGAAGAAAAAATCACATTAGAAGTTAAGGTAACTAACACAGGCGACAAGTTCTCAGGAAAAGAAGTTGTTCAGGTATACTACGAAGCACCACAGGGAGCTTTGGGACAGCCTGCAAGACAGCTTTGCGCATACGAGAAAACAGAAAATCTTGCACCGGGTCAGAGCCAGACATTAAAGATTACTTTCGATATTAACGGAATTGCATCATATGATGACTCAGGCGTTACAGGCAACAAGTCATGCTACGTATTAGAAGCAGGAGATTACAACTTCTACGTAGGTAACAGCGTAAAAAATAATAAACTAGCTTATACATATAAAATTGAAGAAATTAAAGTAACAGAACAGCTTTCAGAAGCTGCTTGCCCTAACGATGAAAATCTTACATTAATGAAGCCGGGCAAGAGAAGAGAAGACGGAACATACGAAATTACATATGTACCATCACAAAAGCCTACAGTTGATATGGCTAAGAGAATTGAAGACAATCTTCCAAAAGACATGAAAATTACAGGCGATGTAGGTATTACATTACAGGATGTAAAAGCAGGCAAAAACACTATTGAAGAGTTCGTTGCACAGCTTACAGTTGCAGAATTAGCACAGATTGTAAGAGGTGAAGGAATGAGTAACCCTAGAGTTACAAAAGGAACAGCTTCAGCTTTTGGTGGATTAAGTGATACATTGTTTGCTTACGGAATCCCTGCAGCATGTTGTGCTGACGGCCCTAGTGGACTTAGAATGGAAGGAAAAGCTACACAGCTTCCTATTGGAACAGCACTTTCAGCATCATGGAATCCTAAGCTTGTAAGAGAACTTTACACAATGGAAGGTCAGGAATTATACGGAAATCAGGTAGATACATTACTTGGACCCGGAGTAAACATTCACAGACATCCTTTAAACGGACGTAACTTTGAATACTATTCAGAAGATCCATACCTTTCAGGAACAATGTCAGTTGCATCAACAGGCGGTATTAAAGACGGTGGTGCTTGGGGAACAATTAAGCATTTCGCATTAAATGGTCAGGAATCACATAGATTTAAGATTGACGCAGTTTGCTCAGAAAGAGCAATCAGACAGATTTATCTCAAATCATTTGAAATGGCAGTAAAAGCCGGCACAGTTAAAACATTAATGACAGCTTACAATCCTATTAACGGACACTGGGCAGCTTCAAACTACGACCTTTGTACAACAATCCTTAGAAATGAATGGGGATACGATGGTATCGTAATGACTGACTGGTGGGCCAAGATGAACGACGTTGTAGAAGGTGGCGAAGAATCAAATCAGGATACAAGAGATATGGTTCGCTCACAGAACGACGTATACATGGTTGTAAACAATAACGGAGCAGAAGTTAACTCAAATAACGACAACACAGAGGAATCAATTAAAGAGGGAAGACTTACAATCGGAGAACTTCAGCGAGCTGCAATCAACATCTGCAACTTCATTCTTTCAGCACCTGTTATTGAAAGAAAATTAGTTGACACAGACGTTGCAAAACATTACGATTCAGTTCCAAATGATCAGGCCAAGTACGAAGTATTTAACATTGAAAAAGACAATAAGGTAATGTTCAATAGCGGAGCAGAAGCAACATTGGAAGTTGAAGACGAAGGGGAATACACAATTATTGTTAACATCTCATTTGACAAGTCCAACTTATCACAGTCAACAGTAAACGTTAATGCCAACGGCACAACAATGGTAGTAATCCAGACTAACGGAACAGACGGCAACTGGATTACACAGAAGCTTTGCAAGGTTAAACTTGACAAGGGTGTATACAACTTAAAACTTGAAGAAGTACTAGCAGGAATCAAAGTTAAATATATTCAGTTTAAGAAGATTCCTAAGAAAAATAAATAAATGTAAAAAAGCATACAGTCTATTATGATTGGCTAGTCAAAGCATAGCATATAACAATTGAAAAAGGTCTGCTGGAGATATTGTTCCAGTGGGCTTTTTCTTTACTCCTTTAGAGGAGAACCTTAATGTTTGGCATATAACAGAGAAAATATGATGAAATTGTGCAAAATTACAAGAAGAATAAAAACGTTTTTATAGTGAAAACATTATAACACCAAATAATTGTATAAAATGCACAAAAAGAAGCAGACAAAATGTGCAAAAAATACAGAGCAAATGCATAAAGAACAGGTCGGGCTATGAAAAATAAATAAAAAGTGTACAACATAGCCTATGGGTAGTTGAAAAAAACATTTTAATTTGGTAGAATTGTCTGATAAGGGATAAATAATCGAAGGGATTCGACAAGATCTTGGATGAAAGGAGAAAAAACATGAATATTTCAAAAAGGAAACAAGGAATACTCGCAATAATATGTACTATTGCGATGATTGTAACATCAATTACGGTGTACAATCCAAGGGAGGTAAAAGCAGCTGATTGGTCAACTGTAGATACATGGAAAACGGTTTCTGCAGGTGGCATAGATTATAAGGTGCAAAAAGATGGAAGTTTTATTAATGATGGTTTTCACGCAGAAGGTGGAGGATCATGGGTTAATGCTACGAATGTTTTATATATGAATTTTCTTAATGCAGATTATACAAAAGCAGTGATTAATGATGTTGAGTACTTATCTGCCAATCATAAGGAAGGTACAGATGAATGTATTAGATTTGAAGGTGCACAGGTATGGATTAGTTTTGACTTATTTAAGTTTAAAAAGAACACTATTGTATTTTATAATGGAGATAATGTTTTAAGCTCCTTATATGTTTATAATCCAGAAGGAAGCGATTCAGATGCACCAGCACCTACAGCACCAGTGTTAAATGTAACAGATTTTAATGCTACTACAAACAGCTTTACTTTTACATGGGACGATGCAGAAAATGCTTCATACTATGACTTATATGTAGGAACTACTAAAGTAGCAGGACGAGTTACAAGTGGTGTATCAAAAACATATAGAGAGTTAGGGTTAGAGCAGACAAGCGAAGATCAAACAATTGAGTTTATTCTAAAAGCTGTTAATGGAACAGGTGAAACAGCTTCTGCGGTTGTTGAAAAAACTCTTCCTAAGTTTTCATGGAAATCAATTGATGGTACAGATAAATATGCATATAATAGTAATACCAAAGTTAACGTAGTTAATATCCAAAGCAAAAACGAAAATGATTCTGTTTATATGAACGTAACTGCAGGAATAACATCAATTTCTGTAAATGGGAAAACTGAAGCTGTTGGTGCAATTGAAGGTTCAGGCTTTTGGGTTTATTTTTCAGCTTTAACAGAGGAAGAAAATGAAGTTGTTGTTTATATGGGAACAGAGAGTAGAACTGTAATTATTAAAAAGCTAAAAGATGATAGCAGTGATTCTTCTTATACAGATGGAGAAGTTTTAGTTAATGAATCAAACCAAACTAAAGAAGTTCCAGCCTATACGGATGGAGATTATTGGCAGAATGAATATAACAATATGCCTGTAAAATATGTTAAGGGAAAGAAGTACGTTGCAGAAGTTGTTGTATCATCAACAGCAGCGAAGAAAATTAAAATGGTTTTCCAGAGAGTTAATTTTTGGGATTTCGTAGATGCAAATCAAGGATATGAGACAAGTATTGCAGCTGGAAATAAGGTAAAGATTACATATGTATTTGAAGCTACTCAGAAAACAGACAATGGTAACTTTGATATTTATTTAGGTTCAGTTGCAGATAAAACAACATTAGTTTTTGAATCTAAGAAACTTACAACATACAATGAAGTTCCTGCAGGTGTTCAAACAGGAGTTGAGGTTCTTGAAGCACCTGAAGCAACAAAATACACAGTTTCAATTGATGGAAAAGAAAAACCGTACGAAGAAGGTGCAACAATTAATGTACCAACAGAAGGTCAGGGTTACTATGATGTTGATGAAAAAGTTGCTTACGCTCCTGGATCAGAAATCACAGTAAATGAAAATATGACTTTAAAGAGCATTGAATTAAATGTAACAATGACACCGGGAGCAAGTATCAGATTAGCAGCTCCAACAGGTTTAAGATTCCAGACAACTGTTACATCAGGAAATGGAATTGCTGCAGATGAAATCTTAAATTCAAAAACAGTAACAACAGGTACACTTATTACAACATTAGATTTGTACAAAGCTAATGGAAAAACACTTACAAAGGATAGTAAGTATACTTTCCTCGACATTGCAAATGCTGGATGGTTTGGTGAAGAATCAAAGAAGGAGACAGGAAAGTTCTGTGGTTCAATTATAAAAATCCAGAGAGAAAACTATGGTAGAAAATTTATTGCTGTAGGATATGCAACTATTAATTATTCAAATGGTAAGTCAAAGACTGTTTATGCAAATGTTACTGAAAACAATGCTAAGTCAATTAAAGGCGTTGCTGAAAAGATACAGGGAAGTGCAGCATATAATAAGTATACTCCTGCACAGCAGGGCGTCATTGACAAGTACATTAATGGAGAGGAGATATCAGAATAATGGAAAGAAGATATATAAGCCCAGAGATGGATATAATAGAATTTGACACAAATGATGTAATAACTACAAGTAGTGGTGTTGGTGGCGAAGCAGGATCGTCCGAGGTAATTAACGTAAATGGAATAACAGATTGGTCAGATTTTATTGAATAAAAAATAAACAACTTAATAATAAAACAAGCTGTGCTTTAACTCAACATTAAAGCACAGCTTATTTTTTTGCCCTTATCACTATCATCTTCCCCTAAAGGTCTATAACAATGTTCAATAAATGCGAAAGGTTAAAAATCAGACAAACCAGCCGGATTGTCGACTTATTGTATGGGTGTATTACTTGATTTGAAGGGCAAAAAAATGTATACTAGTAGTTATCAGTATGAAATGGATTATAACCCCGAAGGGTACGCATTTAACCTGATAAGTTACGAAAACATAGGAGGCAAAAATGATAACATTAAGTAAAGGCGGAGCATACCTTATTGGTGGCACAGAAGTTGTAGAAACAGGTGCAGGCTCAGAAGAATTACTAAAGAACAAGTTAGGGGATAAATACCTTACAAAAGAAGATGCTGCAAAGAATACTATGGCATATGGTATTTTGAACGAACACAACACATCGGGCAACATGGACAAGCTTCAGATTAAGTTTGATAAGCTTACATCCCATGATATTACATTTGTTGGAATCATTCAGACAGCAAGAGCTTCAGGATTAGAGAAATTCCCAATTCCTTATGTACTTACAAACTGTCATAACAGTTTATGTGCTGTTGGTGGAACAATTAACGAAGATGACCATATGTTTGGACTTACATGTGCTAAGAAATATGGCGGAATTTATGTACCACCTCACCAGGCAGTTATTCATCAGTTTGCCAGAGAGATGTTAGCAGGTGGCGGAAAGATGATTCTTGGTTCTGATTCACATACACGTTATGGTGCTCTTGGTACTATGGCTATGGGTGAAGGCGGACCTGAATTGGTTAAGCAGTTACTTTCACAGACATATGACATTAATATGCCTGAAGTAATCGGTATCTACATGACAGGAGAACCTGCTAAGGGTGTAGGACCTCAGGACGTTGCACTTGCAATTATCGGAGAAGTATTTGACAAGGGTTATGTTAAGAATAAAGTTATGGAATTTGTAGGACCTGGTGTTTCTAACTTAAGCGCAGATTTCAGAATCGGTGTTGACGTTATGACAACAGAAACAACTTGTCTTTCATCTATTTGGCGTACAGATGAGAAGATTAAGGAATTCTATGACATCCATGGAAGAGTAGATGAGTATAAAGAATTAAATCCTGGCGAAGTTACATACTATGATGGAATTGTTTATGTTGATTTATCTAAGATTAAACCTATGATTGCAATGCCGTTCCATCCAAGTAACACATATACTATTGAAGAATTAAATGCTAACTTGGAAGATATTCTCCACGATGTTGAAAAGAAAGCTTTAGTTTCATTAGATGGACAGGTTGATTATAAACTTACAAACAAGATTCGTGATGGAAAACTTTATGTCGATCAGGGAATCATTGCAGGTTGTGCAGGTGGTGGATTTGAAAACATTTGTGCAGCAGCAGATATATTAAAGGGACATAGCATTGGAGCTGACGAATTTACACTTAGTGTATATCCTGCTTCTATGCCAGTATATATGGAATTAATCAAAAACGGATGCGCAGCAGATATTATGGCTGCCGGCGGTGTTATGAAGACAGCATTCTGTGGACCTTGTTTCGGTGCAGGTGATACACCGGCTAACAATGCCTTCAGTATCAGACATTCAACACGTAACTTCCCTAACAGAGAAGGAAGTAAGTTACAGAATGGACAGATTTCTTCAGTTGCACTTATGGATGCCAGATCTATTGCAGCAACAGCAGCTAACAAGGGTTATCTTACAGCAGCTACAGATGTTGATGTTGAGTTTAAGGGACGTAAGTATCATTTTGACAAGAGTATTTATGAAAACAGAGTATTTGACTCACACGGAATAGCAGATCCTGATACAGAAATCCAGTTTGGACCAAACATCAAAGACTGGCCGGAAATGGTTGCACTTACAGACAATCTTCTTCTTAAAGTTGTTTCAGAGATTCATGATCCGGTTACAACAACAGATGAATTAATACCATCAGGTGAAACATCATCTTATCGTTCTAACCCACTTGGACTTGCAGAGTTTGCACTTTCAAGAAAGGACCCTGAATATGTAGGAAAGGCTAAAGAAGTACAGAAAGCAGAAAAAGCAAGAGAAGCAGGACAGAATCCTGTAGATGCACTTCCGGAAGTTGGAGGAGTATTTGAAGCGTTAAAGAGCAATCTTCCTCAGTACAAGATTGACAATGATACAGTAGGTATCGGAAGCACTATTTTTGCAGTAAAACCGGGTGACGGTTCAGCAAGAGAACAGGCTGCTTCATGTCAGAAGGTATTAGGCGGATGGGCTAATATTGCCTGTGAATATGCAACAAAAAGATATCGTTCAAACCTTATTAACTGGGGTATGCTTCCATTCATTTATGAATCAGAAGAATTGCCATTTAAGAACGGTGACTATATTTTTGTACCGGAAATAGTTGAAGCTGTTAAGAACAAAGCTACAGACGTACAGGCTTATGTTGTAGATGATGATAAGAATGTTAAACCATTTACATTAAAGCTTGGCGAAATGACTGAGGACGAACGTGACATTATATTAAAAGGCTGCCTGATTAATTACAACAGAAAATAAATAATTAAAACAGGGAGGAGACCATATGGGAAACAAGAATGTCATAACAAAAGATGACTGTTATTTGTTTGGAAAAGGTACTCATTATGAAATATATGAGAAACTGGGTGCACATGTTACAACAATTGATGGTGTAAAAGGAACATATTTCGCAGTTTGGGCACCCCATGCAGTTAACGTTGCCGTTATAGGTGATTTTAATGACTGGTTGGGATTTAACCATAACATGAAGATGGAAAATGATTCAGGCATCTGGGAACTTTTCATACCGGAGGTTGAAGAAGGCGCAATGTACAAGTATGTTATTTCTACACAAAGTGGGGATACATTGTACAAGGCTGATCCTTATGGTTTTTGGGCTGAGAAAAGACCCGGAAATGCTTCAAGGGTAGCAAATATTGATAATTACAAATGGAAAGATACTAAATGGATATCAGAGAAGGCAAAGGAGAATCACTATGAACTTCCAATGTCAATCTATGAGGTTCATCCGGGTTCATGGAAAAAGGATTTTAAAGGTCCTGATGATGAAGACGGATTCTATGATTACAAGCGTATGGCTAAAGAACTTGTAGCATATGTTAAGGATATGGGATATACTCATGTAGAACTTATGGGTATATTGGAACATCCTTTTGATGGCTCATGGGGATATCAGGTTGTGGGATATTATGCACCTACATCAAGATATGGAACACCTCAGGATTTTATGTATTTGGTAGATGCTTTCCATAAAGCAGGAATCGGGGTTATTTTGGACTGGGTACCTGCCCACTTCCCAAAAGATGCTCACGGACTTGCAATGTTTGACGGAACACCACTTTATGAATATGCAGATCCAAGATTGGGAGAACATCCTGACTGGGGCACTAAGGTTTTCGATTATTCTAAGACAGAAGTTGTTAATTTCCTTATTGCAAATGCATTATTCTGGGTTGAAAAATATCACATAGACGGACTTCGAGTTGACGCAGTTGCTTCTATGTTATATTTGGATTACGGAAGAGAAGACGGACAGTGGGTTCCTAATAAGTATGGCGGTAATGAGAACTTGGAAGCTATTGAGTTCTTTAAACATTTAAGTAGTGTTATGAATTACAGAAATCCAAGAGCATATATTATTGCTGAAGAATCCACAGCATGGCCTAAGGTTACTATGTCACCTAAGGAAGGTGGCCTTGGATTTTCTTACAAGTGGAATATGGGCTGGATGCATGATTTCTTAGAGTATACTAAGCTTGATCCTTTGTTTAAGAAGGGTAATCATAATAAGATGACTTTCGGATTAACTTATGCATTTAGTGAGAATTTTATTTTAGTATTATCTCACGATGAAGTTGTTCATTTGAAATGTTCAATGATTAATAAGATGCCGGGTTATCCACAGGATAAATTTAAAAACTTAAAGACAGCATATACTTTTATGTTGGGACATCCGGGCAGAAAGCTGTTATTTATGGGACAGGAATTTGCCCAGTTACAGGAATGGTCAGAGGCTAGAAGCCTTGACTGGTATCTGCTTGATGAACCTGAACATAAGGACATGCAGGAATATGTAAAGAAATTACTTCACTTATATAAGGAATATCCGGCACTTTACACTGAAACAAAGGGCTATGGAGCTTTTGAGTGGATTAATGCCAATGACAGCGAAAGAAGTATTTTCAGTTTCATAAGAAAGACAACAGAAGCTGATTATAAGAACTCTATCGGTTTCGTGTGTAACTTTACACCAATGGAAAGACCTGATTATGTTGTAGGAGTTCCAAAAGCCGGAACTTACAAGAGATTGGTTACAACAGAAACAGGTGAGAAACAGGTTGTAAGCTATAGAGCCAAGAAAGGCGAGTGCGATGGAAGACCATACAGATTGGAAATTCCACTTAGACCATACGAATCAGTAGTTTTCGAATTTCCAAAAACAAGAAAAAAGAAAGCTACACCAAAGAAGAAAACAAAATAAAAAATAAAATTGTCTGTGGTACAAAAAAATAGTGCCACAGACATTTTTTTGTGCTATGATGTGATTGATTACAGTGTAGAAAGGTCATGTTCCATCTGTGCTTGCACAAGAGTGGGGTGATGACCTTGAGACACGCCCCCAACATGAGCATAAAAGTGTAGCGCAAGCTACACGATATGCGAATGCTGGGGGAGGATTGCGGGAGTGCGAAGCACGTAGCAATCCGGTAATCAATAAATTAAAGGTCAAAAAGTTTTATACAAGGATTGAATGGGTGATGAAATGAAAAAGAAAGTTATAGCAGTTGTTGCAATTGTGCTGATTTTTGCAATTGCAGTGGTTATAGGAATAAATTTTAACAAGAAGCAGTCTAAGAATAACAAGCAGAGCAATAGCGGTCAGGCAACGTCTACATATAATGGTAAGTTGCCGGGGATTGATTTATATTATGGAAGTCAGAAGGTTGGAAGTCTTAACGGCTACACAATGGATATGGAAGAAGAACATATGCGTGATGTTATTGTCCCTGTTAATACAGACAGAACGGTTCCAATTACAATATCAACTAATGGCAATAAGGTTTCAGAGATTTCTTACGAAATGAAGAGTACTGAGGACAACCGTTTGATAGATAATGGAACTCTTGACGGCTGGAAACAGAAGGACGGCAAGATTACTTTGGATTATCAGGCCAGTGCCATTATGGAACAGGGAACAGAGTATTTCTGGGAAATAATTATCAAAACAGATAAGTATGAGCAGATTAATTATTACGCAAGAGTAATGGTTACGGATAAGGAGTTTGTTACTGAACAGATTAAGTTTGCGAAGAATTTTGCAAAGACCGCTTTAAAGGGCGAGGGAGCTTCAAAGCTTGCTCAGTATATTGAGCCTGATAGTAGCCTTCCTAATGATAACCTTGGTCAGACTACTATTAAGTCAAGTTACAATAGCCTTATTTGGACTTCACTTAAGCCTGAGCTTATATCTGATATAACAATAACAGCAAAAGAGTTTTGCATAAAGGACACCGGGGAAGCCGGAACTTATACAATGAATTATCAGATTAGAACAACTAATGCTGAGAAGGTTAAAGAGAAATATAATGTTTCTGAAACAATCACAATATGGAGTTGTGCAGGAAGAATTTATGTTTTGGCATATGACAGGGAAGTAAATCAGATTTGGACAGCAGACAAGAATAACGTAGGCGGAAGTTTTATTGACTTAGGCATTCAGAAAGAAACAAAGGCTGATTTTGTTGAAAGTTCAAATCAGCAGTTTATGGCGTTTCAGGTTAACGGCGATGTTTACGTAATGGATTTGAATGAAAGAAAAATCAAACAGGTTTACAATCTTAATGCTAAGAATGCTGAACAGCTTAACAATACTAAGGCAAGGGTAATTACCGTGGATGACAAGGGCAATGTTGACTATATGATTTATGGTTATAGCAAGGCTAAGGAGCATGTAGGCGAAAACGGAATTTCTATTTTAAGATATAATTATGAGTCTAACAGTTCCAAAGAGGCGGCTTTTGTACCTTGCAAAGTGCCTGCTTACAACTTGGAGAAGCAGTTGTCACAGCTTTGTTACGTAGGCGACGGAACTCTTTATATTATGATGAACAACACTATTTACTATGCAAACCTTAAAACTAAGGAGTGGGGAGCGTTGGTAGAAAATGTGGAAGACGGAAGTTTTGCAATTAACAGCGACGGAAGTATGTTGGCTTACAATACAAGTGGTAAGGCTTATGATACGGAAAACATTACAATTGTTAACTTAAAGAATGGTGAAAAGAAGACTATTGAGGCGGGAGCTGACAATATTATTACCGTATATGGTTACACGGGAACGAACCTGATTTATGGAATAGGTTCTCAGAGTGACGTGTCAAAGAAGAGTTTTGTACCTGTTAGCAAGTTGGTAATTGTTGATAAGGATTATAAAGAAGTTAAGTCATATTCACAGAATAAGATTTATATTACAGGTGTTGAAATAACAGACAATATTATTAATATTAAGCGGTACAAGGGCAAGAGCCAGATTTCAGATGACCAGCTTTTGGATAATACTGAGACTAAGAAACCTGTTGCAAAAACAAGTTATTATGTGGATGATGTAAAGCAAAAGGAATTAGCTTTGGCATTTACTAATGCACTTGACGGAACTAAGCAGCTTTCAGTTGAAAAGATTGGCAAGGTAACTTTTGACAGTAGTTCTAAGGTTAATGCTACTTTTGAGAGCAAGGAAGAAAATAATTATTATGTTTACGGATATGGAAAGCTTCAGGGGATTTACAGCGACAAGAACGCTGCAACTAATGCGGCAAAAGCTACATATGGACTTGTAACGGATAACCGTGGACATAAGATATGGGTTTTTGAAGAGAATTATAATTAAAAATATCAGAAAAGGTCAAAATGCTTATTAGAAAAGGGTGTTTTGACTTTTTTCTTTATCTTTACGCGAAAAATTTTTAATGTTATACTTAAAGATAGTAAAAAATTCGGGAGGAACTATGCGATTTATACATACTGGTGACATTCATCTTGGAGCCACTCCGGAGAGCAAAAGACCTTGGGCGGCTAACCGTGGAGATGAAATTTGGAATACTTTAGAACGTTTAATTAAAAAAATAAAAATAGACCCGGTAGATTTGCTTATTATTGCAGGGGATATGTTTCACAGACAGCCGTTGCTTCGTGAACTTAAGGAAGTTGATTATTTGTTTTCGACTATTCCTGACACAAAGGTTGTTTTGTGCGCGGGAAATCATGATGCCATTAAAAAAGGCTCTTTTTATGACGGCTTCAAATGGAGTGAGAATGTTATTTTCTTAGGTGACAAGAATATTGAAAGTGTGGAGATTCCTGAGCTTAATACATGGGTGTATGGACTAAGTTATCACCAGACTGAAATTAAGGACGCAATGTATGACCATGTTATTGTGGACAGACCGGATATGATTAATATTCTGGTGGCTCATGGCGGTGACGAAAAGCATATTCCCATTAATAGAAAGAAGCTTGCAATGTCAGGTTTTGACTACGTGGCAATGGGACATATTCATAAGCCTGAAATAGATGAAAAGATGAAGATGGCATACAGTGGTTCTCTTGAACCTATTGATATGAATGATATTGGACCTAGAGGCTATATTTATGGTGAGATTTCAAAGAGAGGTCTTGAACTTGAATTTGTGCCTTTTGCAAAGAGAATTTACAGGGAACTTGATTTCACGGTAACTCCAACAGCTACTAATTTGGAAATAAGACATAGACTGATTGACATGATTAAGGAGCAGGGACAGGATGATATGTACAAGATTACTTTTAGCGGTTACAGAGATCCTGATTTTGACATTGATGTTTCAGATATTGAAGGTGTTGGAAATGTTGTAAGTGTTACCGACAATACGGTTCCTGATTATGATTTTGAAGAATTGTACGCTGAAAATAAGGACAATATTCTTGGAATGTACATAAAGAAATTTCTTGACAGGGAGAGTCTTACACCTTTGCAGCGTAAAACCCTTTACTATGGAACAAAGGCATTGATGGATGCCATGGAGGACAGGGCATGATTATAAAGGACATACGATTAACTAATTTTGGAAAATTTAATCATAAAATGGTAACTCTTGAACCGGGACTTAATATTGTATATGGTGAGAATGAAGCGGGAAAGACTACTCTTCATACTTTTATAAGAGGAATGCTCTTTGGAATAGAAAAACAGCGTGGAAAGGCAAGTGGTAAGGACCTTTACACTAAGTATGAGCCATGGGAGAATCCGGCTAATTATCACGGTATGATGCGAATCGAAAGCGACGGTGTAACTTATCGTATTGAGAGAAATTTTAATAAGCTTAATAAGTCTTTTAAGGTTATTAATGAAGATGAGGGTGTTGAGCTTAAAACAGAGGAGATTGAAAATCTTTTCGCAGGGCTTGATGAAAGCTGTTATTACAACACTATAAGTATAAGCCAGCTTGGCAGCGTTACAGATAAGGAACTTGAAGTTATTCTTAAGAATTATGCGGCAAATCTTGGAACGACTAAGTCTATGGAGATTGATATTAAATCAGCTTTTGCCGACTTAGATAAGCAGAAGAAAAATATAATGATTGAAAGCCGAATTGCTGAAGAGGATGTTGTTGAGAAGGCTATTAAGAATGCCAAAGAGGATTTGGAGATTTCTCAGGGCGAACAGCATACAATAATTGCTTCAATAGAGCAGAAAAAGCAGTCTTTATTTAATCTTTCTAATAAGAAGAAGGAATTGTCAGCTCTTGATGCAAAACGACTTGAAGCCTTAAATAAACTTAATGAGCGTAAGGAGAATCTTTATCAGGAGGCAATTACTTTGACTGCAGACAGTGAGAAGTTTTCAGCTTCCCTTGAACAGATTGAAAATCACCAGAAGCAGCTTGAACAGGAGCTTGCTGACAAGGGCATTGACGGAAGAGAGACTATGGAATATCTTCTTGAAAAAGTTACTAACAGAAGTAATATGCCTGTTTTGTTTATTATCCTTATGATGGGATGTATTGGTGGTGCTGCAGGTTTTATTATGGGCAATTACCAGATGATGGATTTAAAGCAGTTTTGGGTTAAGCCGGGCATATGCCTTGGTGCGGCTTTTGTTTTTCTTATACTTGCAATCTTTAAGTATGGATTTAATAAGAAGAAGCGTCAGAAGAAGTTGGATGCCTTAAAGGAGATTAAGCTTGTAATGGATAAGCTGGACGCGGCAAAGCACGAAAGGGTTTATGTTGAACGTCAGCTTAACAATAAGAAAGAAGCTTTAAAGGATACTCAGGAGTTTATTAAAGCCGAAGAAGAAAAAAGCGTTGATATGCAGGATTATAGTGACGAGTTAAAGGACTTGGAAGCGAAGGAACGTGAAATCAACGAGGCAATTTCAAAGTCTCAGTGGATTCTTGAACAGAAGCAGGAAAAGGACATTGAGCTTCAGAAAAAGATTGATGAACTTGAGGAGCGATTTAACAAGATTAAGAAAGCAAAAGTTGAAATACAGGCTATTGAGGACGCCAAGAGTAATATTGAAGATATAGCAGATGAAATCAGAAATAGTTTCGGTAAGAGATTAAATGAGAGAGCATCTTATTATATTTCACAAATTACAAACGGCAAATATGACAATCTTTCAATAGATGACAAACTTAACATATCTGTAAACAGTAAGCACGCTCTCATAGCTGCTACACGACTTAGCAAGGGCACAATAGAGCAGATATATATGGCACTTAGACTTGCGGCAGCAGATATTATATTTGAAAAGGACAAGAAACCTATACTTCTTGATGATGCCTTTGCAATGTATGATAACAAGCGAATGGGTAATACTATGAGATTTATGGCAGAAAATATGGAACAGGTAATCATCTTCTCATGCCATACAAGAGAGAAGCTAATGGCGGACAAGTTAGGACTTAAGTATAACTTTATAAGGTTGTAGTGGAGAGCTGCAAGGTTATAAAGTTATAAGGTAGAGTTGCAAGGTTATGAAGTTATAAAGGAGAGTTGTAAGGTTGTAAAGTCATAAGGTAGAGTTGCAAGATTATGAAGTTATAAGGTAGAGTTGTAAGGTTATAATTGAGAACGCTAAGATTTAAACGATAGACCTAAGGATGCGGCGGAGAATTGAATATTATATGAGTGTGGAAGAGTGAGAATTAGCCCCGGATACGGAAACGTAGCCGGGGTTTTTATAGGCTGAAATTGTGGGAGAATTTTTTAGAGAAGATGGGGATTTTTTGTAGGAATGGTAGGGATTATAAGAGAAAAACGAATTGTCTAATGAGAAATATGTTCCATAGTGTATATAAACAATGAGCATTTAAGGAAAATATTATAGGTGTACTCCAAAAATTAAGAAAAATTATATGTTGGGGTACATTTTAGACTTGCTTATACAGTATGTTGCATAAACGAACTGGAAATTTAGGGCGCTGTACCCCAAAAATTAAGAAAAATTATATGTTGGGGTACATTTACAACTTACAGATACAGTGTGTTGCACAATTACACGTGAAAAATTAGAAAACGTACCCCGAAAAATGACAAAACTGCTATGTCGGGGTACAGGACATAAAAAAAGGGCTCAAACACTAATTAGTATGTCATATCAAACTAATTAGTGCTGAACCCATACAAATTCAATAGTGATAAAAATCAATCCATCTTATAACTAATGAAGTATTTATATTGATTAACAATTATTAGAAAGTCATATTCTTTTAATGAGAAATCAAACTAAGATAACCCCCTTTATCTTTTCGATTTCTTTAACGAGAATACAAACTCTGTTCCAACGCCTTCGGTGCTGATTACATCGATTGTTTCGTTGTGTCCCATAATAATTTCTTTTACGATGGCAAGTCCGATTCCGGAGCCTGTTTTGTCACGACCACGGGAAAGGTCGGTCTTGTAGAATCGCTGCCAGATTTTGTCGATGCTGTCCTGTGGGATTCCCATACCAAAATCCTTAACGGAACAATATTGTTTTTCACCTTTGTTATAAAGCTTGATTATAATCTTTGAACCCGGATTACTGAACTTAATGGCGTTATCAAGTAGGTTGTAAAGAACCTGTTCAATCTTGCCTTTGTCAGCGTATACATTGCAGTGCTTTGGTGGAAACTGAATAACCAATTCAATATTCTTCTTCTCGCAACTGCCCTGGAAAGTATCAACTGTTGAAGCGATAACTGATTCCATATTAAAGTCTTCAAAAATAAGTTCAGGACCGGTGCTGTTCCAACGGTTAAGGTCACGCAATCCTGAAGTAAGCTTTTCGAGACGGTTAGCCTCAGATAAAACAATTGAAAGATATTTGTTGTAATCTTCCGGTGGAATTGTTCCATCCATTATAGCTTCAATATAGCCCTTTATAGAAGTTAAAGGAGAGCGGAAATCATGGGAAATATTAGAAATAAATTCCTTTTGATAAGCTCGTGAGTTGTTTAACTGCTTAGACATATATTGAAGTGAGTGCGCCACGTCACCTATTTCATCGTCATTGTTAACCTTAAGTCCTTCGTATTCAAAATTACCTTTGGCATATTCCATTGCCGCAAGTCTAATCTGCTTAAGTGGCAAATAAATAAACCACATAAAGTTAAAGAATATGATAAGTGAAAGAGCCAGTATAATTGCGTAAGTAACGTAGAAAATAAGTGTTACATCATAGCAGCTTTTTTTTATAATGGAAGTAGGCATATGCGCCACAATATATCCATAAGTCTTATTATTATTTTTAACTTCGTAGACAACACTTAAAGTGTCGGTTTTAAAAATATTATAAAATTTGCCAATTTTGTAATGCGTATTCTTGTAATCATCAGGCTTGAATTTTTCAATCAAAATATTAGAAGAATCTTTTGAAAGATTACTTGTTGTGCCTGTGTAATAAAATGGTTTGCGGTTACTATCAAGAATAAGTATGTCACAGTTTAGCACGTTGTTAAAATCATTTAAAAACTGCTTAGGATTGTCTAAATCATCAAGTGAGTTGTCCACGCAGTCCACAGCATTACTTCCTATTACAGAGGCATATTTGTAAAGGGTGTTAATGTTATTGGTCAGAAGATGATTATAAATCAAGTTATTTGACCAATAAGAAATTAACAAAAAACCTAATATTGCAAAAGAAAAATATCCTGTAAAAAATTTAGTTAAAATAGAATTTTTCATATTTAGTTATGTACCTCGAATCTATATCCTACACTCTTTCATATTTAGTTATGTACCTCGAATCTATATCCTACACTCCAAACTGTACCAATTGACCACTGATCCGTGTCAGCAATTTTTTCACGAATACGTTTAATGTGAACGTCTACAGTTCTTGTATCTCCGGCATATTCATAACCCCAGATATGGTCAAGAAGTTGCTCTCTTGTAAATACTTGATTAGGTGATGAAGCAAGGAAGTACAATAATTCAATCTCTCTTGGAGTCATTTCAACAGGTTTGCCCTTGTAAATAACTTCGTAGTTTGAAAGATTAATAATAAGGTCCTTGTATTCAACACGTTTTTCATCAGGCTTCTTTTCGACAGGAGCCGGAGCTTCAGTGTAACGTCTGAGAACTGCCTTAACACGGGCAACAAGTTCCTTTGAGTCAAAAGGTTTAATAATATAGTCATCTGCACCAAGTTCGAGACCTAAAACTTTGTCGAAAACTTCTGTTTTGGCAGAAAGCATAATAATAGGAACCTTTGATTCTCTTCTTATCTCACGGCATACTTCGTATCCGTCAAGACCAGGTAACATAATATCCAACAAAATAAGATTTGGAGCATATTCTTTAAACGCATCAAGAGCCGACTGGCCATCATGCTCAATACGTGTTTCGTAGCATTCCTTAGTTAAATATAAAGATATAAGGTTTGCAATGTTTTCATCATCGTCAACTATTAAGATTTTCTGTTTGTTTGCCATTTTAAATCCTCCTGTTAAAAAAATCTATTTAAATTCTACAACTGTTGCACCTGCACCACCTTCGCCATGTTCACCTGTTCTGTAGGATTTTACATAGCTACATTTCTTAAGATGGTTTTGAACTGCATTTCTAAGAGCTCCGGTGCCTTTGCCGTGAATAACATATACCTGTGGCAAATGTGCAATGTAAGCATCATCTAAGTATTTATCAAGTTGAGAAATAGCTTCGTCAACTGTTTTTCCAATTAAATTAATTTCAGTTTTAATATTCATAGACTTGTTCATTTTAATCTTGCCTGTTGAACCACGGGTTAAGCCTGGTGCCTTAATATCAGGTTCGTCAATAATTTCAAGGTCACGAATATTAACCTTAGAGTTTAGTATACCCATTTTTACTGTAAGATTACCGGCTGCATTAGGCAATGAAGCAACAGTACCGTTAAGATTCATGCTCAAAACTTTTACACCTGTGCCAAGCTTAAAGTCGGAAGGCTTGTAAGCCTTTTTAGGTTTGGCAGCTTTAATTGATGAGCCTACCTGGTTCTTTTTAAGCTTTGCTCCAACATTACTTCTGGATTTTTCCATTTCGCGGGTATTGCCGGATTTTCCATATTTATTAATAGTTTTGATAGCTTCGTCGGCTGTTTCCTTAGCTTCCTTAAGAATATCAACAGCTTCTTCGCGTGCCTTGTTAAGGATTTTGTCACGCTGTTCATTAAGCTTTTCTGTCTTAAGTTCATAATCACGTTTAAGTGATTTAATCTGAGACTTGTAAACTGCAATAGTTTCCTGATCTTTTTCAATCTGGATTCGCTGTCTTTCTATTTCGGACAAAACATCCTCAAACTGCTCATTATCTGAATCGATATGAGACTTAGCATCTTCAATAATGTAGTCAGGAAGACCTAACTTGCTTGAAATAGCAAAAGCATTACTCTTTCCGGGAACACCTATAAGAAGTCTGTAAGTTGGTCTGAGTGTTTCTACGTCAAACTCGCAACTTGCGTTTTGAACTCCCTCAGTTGATAAGGCAAATAATTTTAATTCACTGTAATGTGTTGTTGCCATAATTCTTGAACCGATGTTTTTAAGGAAAGTAAGAATTGAAATGCCAAGGGCTGCACCTTCAACAGGATCCGTTCCTGCACCAAGTTCATCGAAAAGTACCAGTGAATCCTGATCTGCCTGATTAAGTATATTAACAGTATTAACCATATGAGCTGAAAAAGTACTTAAACTTTGTTCAATGCTCTGTTCGTCGCCAATGTCAGCAAAAACTTCTTTGAAAACTGCAAGTTTGCTGCCCTCAAAAGCCGGAATATGAAGTCCCGCCTGGCCCATAAGCGTTAAAAGTCCTACAGTTTTAAGTGAAACTGTTTTACCACCGGTGTTAGGACCTGTAACAATCAAAAGGTTAAAGTCTTTTCCAAGATGAATGTCTATAGGCACAACCTTTTTAGGATCCAAAAGAGGGTGGCGTCCCTTCTTAATATTAATCTGTCTTTGATCATTAAACTCAGGCATTGAAGCTTTCATTTCTTTTGCAAGAGAAGCCTTAGCGAAAATAAAGTCAAGCTTAGGTAATATTTTCATGTCTGTTTTTAATTCGTAAATATGTTCAGCACAAGCCATACTAAGGTTTGCAAGAATAATCTGGATTTCATCAGCTTCCTTGCCTTCTAACTCGCGGAGTTTATTGTTAAGTTCAACAACAGCAGCAGGTTCAATAAACAAAGTAGAACCTGTTGAAGACTGGTCGTGAATAATACCGTTAACATTGCCACGGTATTCCTGCTTAACAGGTACACAATAACGTCCATCCCTCATTGTAATAAGGGCATCCTGAAGATAAGTGTGACCTGACTGGGAATTAATGAGAGATGACAACTGGCTGTGAACACGGTCGTTGGTAATCTTCATCTGTCTTCTTATATTTTTTAGATTAGCAGATGCATCGTCAGCTATTTCATCCTCTGAAAGAATACATCTTTCAATGTCATTCTTCAAATTAGTTAAAGGTTCAATAGCCTCAAACATATCATCAAGACTATCTCTTTCAGCCTCATCATCACGGCGGGAGAAAGTTTTAACTCTTAAGGCAACTTTTAAAAGGGAGTCAATTCTAAGTAATTCTCCGGTGCCAAGAGTACTTCCAATCTCTAATCTTTTAATGGATTCGCCAATATTGTGAATACCTGAGAAAGAAAGGCTTCCTTTCTGCCAGATTCGTGATAAGGCATCACCTGTCTGTTTCTGATTTTCTTTTATTGTATGAATATCGGCAGATGGAACAAGTGCGTGGCAAAGCTTCTTGCCAGGCTCAGAACCTGCCTGATTTTCTAACATTTTTATTATTTTATAGTATTCAAGGGTTTTAAGAACTTTTTCGTTCATGATAAAGCCTCCAATTCTTGTATTTAGATACATAATCAATTATAATAAAGATTGACTGTCAGGTAAAGAAAATCTTAACATTTGGAGGAAAAGATGAGATATATAGAAACATTAAGAGAGGGCGAAAGAATTCAGGAAACATATTTGTGCAGACAGAGAACTACTGCAATGACTAAAACAGGAAAAGAATACGAGAATGTTATTCTTCAGGACAAAACAGGTTCCTTGGACGCCAAGATATGGGATCCGCACTCAATGGGGATAGATGAGTTTGATGCACTTGATTATGTTGAAGTAAATGGTGATGTAACAGTATTTAACGGTCAGACACAGCTTAGTATTAAGCGTGCAAGAAAGATTAGCGAAACAGATGTTGACCCGACTAATTATTTACCATGTACTAACAAAAACATTGACGAAATGATGATGGAATTAACAAAATTCATCGCCGGTGTTAATAACCCTTATTATAAACAGGTTTTAACGAAACTATTTATTGACAATACAGAATTTGCGGAAGCATTTAAGAAGCATTCAGCAGCCAAAAGCGTACATCACGGTTTTATTGGCGGCTTGCTTGAACATACATTATCCGTTGCAAAAATGTGTGACTTTTTTGCAAAGCAGTATCCTATTTTAAATAGAGATTTACTTATGACATCAGCTATTTGTCACGATATTGGAAAGGTTTATGAACTTTCAGACTTTCCAATGAATGATTACACAGATGCAGGTCAGTTACTTGGACACATTGTTATGGGCTCAGAAATGCTTGGAAAGATTATGGATTCAATTCCTGATTTTCCAACTAAGTTAAAGAATGAATTGAAGCATTGTATTCTTGCACATCATGGAGAGCTTGAATATGGTTCACCTAAAAAACCGGCTCTTATTGAGGCAATGGCACTTAATCTTGCAGACAATGCAGATGCCAAGATGCAGACACTGACAGAGTTATTCAAAGATAAAAAAGGAAATGACTGGCTGGGATATAACCGCCTGTTTGAATCAAATATCAGAAAGACAGTTATTTAATGATGCAGAAGAATGAAGTAGTAAAGGTTAAAATTGAAGATATCGGAGTCGGAGGAGAAGGCATCGGCAAGGTGGACGGGTATACACTGTTCATCAAAGATGCCATTATAGGGGATGTCGTAGAGGCAAAGGTTATGAAAGCCAAGAAGAATTACGGCTATGCCCGCCTGATGAATGTCCTGACTCCGTCGGAAGACCGCGTAGAGGAAGTGGTCTGTCCGATGGCGAGAAAATGCGGTGGATGTCAGATACAGGAGATGAAGTACCCGGCACAGCTTGCATTTAAAGAATCTAAGGTACGCGGTAATCTGGAGCGGATCGGAGAAGTTCCGGGTGAACTTCTGGATGAGATTATGCATCCGGTTGTCGGCATGGACGAGGAAGGGATGCAGCCGTTCCGCTACCGTAATAAGGCACAGTTTCCGATTGGGACAGACAAAGACGGCAGAGTGACCGTCGGATTCTATGCCGGCAGAACGCACAGCATTATCGGGAATACAGACTGTGTACTTGGTGTGGAAGTGAATGAAGAGATCTTGAACTGTATCCTGGATTTTATGGAAGAATTTGAAATTCCGGCATACGATGAAGTGAAACATAAGGGACTGGTGCGCCATGTGCTGCTCCGTTACGGATTTAAAACGGATGAGATCATGGTGTGTTTGGTTATCAATGGAAAGACCATTCCGCACTGCCATGATCTGGTCGGACGTCTCCGACAGATTCCGGGCATGACAAGCATC
>OLPW01001623.1_pt1 | contig 22603 bp, 19 predicted proteins | sample 1672161 | NCBI WGS metagenome assembly OLPW01 (sample SAMEA3136654, study PRJEB25190) | human gut metagenome
GAGCGCCCCGGCCCCCGCGAGCGTTCCGGCGCCCCGGCCCGTGCCGCGCACGAACATCGACGCCGGCATGACCACCCAGATCCGTCTGGATATGGAGGACTAGCGTCGTGGAAGCGATGGTTCCGCTGTTCCTCGTGTCACTGGTCGTCGGTCTTGCGGTTGGCGTTTTGGCAGGACTGCTTGGCATCGGCGGCGGCATGCTGCTCGTGCCGGCGTTCAAGCTCGGCTATGCCATGGACTCGCTCATGTGCACGGCCACCTCGCTGTTCACGATTATCCCGACGTCGGTTTCGGGCGCGATTTCCCATATTCGCAACAAGACGTGCCTGCCGAAGCTCGGCGTGGCCGCGGGCCTCGGGGGCGCCTGCCTGTCGCCTTTAGGGGTGTGGCTCGCCACTCTCTCGCCGGACTGGGCCGTCATGGGAGCGGCGGCGCTCATCATCGCCTACTCTTCCGTTACGATGTTCCGCAAAGCGCTGAAGGCTCCGAAGGTACCTCGGGGCGCTGGGGCCGGTGCCGCGGATGCGGCGGCAAAGGAAGCTGCTGCCGAGGATCGTGCCGCCGCCATCGAACGGGCGCATGCGGAGGCCCCGACGATCGGTTGGCGCGAGGCGGCCATCGGGGCTGCTATCGGACTTTTCGCCGGTCTCGCCTCGGGTTACGTGGGCGTGGGCGGCGGTTTTATCATGGTGCCGCTTATGATGTCCATCCTGCATGTTCCCATGAAGCTCACTTCGGGCACGTCGCTTATCGCCGTCATGATCCTCGCCGTGCCGGGCACGGTGACCCAAGCGCTGCTCGGCAACATCAACTGGATCGCCGGCATCGCCGTGGCCTGCGGCTCCATCCCCGGAGCAACCCTGGGCGCGAAGCTCATCCCGAAGGTGCCCGAGCGCCAGCTGCGCTTCCTGTTCGCCGGCTTCCTCGTGGTGGCCGCCGTCCTGCTCGTCGTGAACCAGCTAGGGGTTTGGGGCTAGGTCGTTTCCCTGGCGTTCCTAAGTTTGTTATACTGGCGTCAATTATGGCGGCGATCAGGGGGTACGATTATGGCGAAGCGCGAATCGGGTACGGTGTCCACGCGGGGCATCGGGGTGCCCAAGTTCAACCAGGAAATGCTCGCGGCCACCATTGCCGCCCTGGCGGGCATCACGCTCGTGTGGACGTTCTCGCAGCCGGAGTTCCCCGTGCCCGTGCTCATAGCGGCAGGCGCCGTGTTCACCGTTTCCATCGTCATGGTCATCCGGCTCATGATGGATCCGGATTCCGTGCGCGCCCTGCAATCCGATGCCATGCTGCAACTGGCCTCGTCCATGATCGACGCTATGGGCGACGGGCTCACCGAGGAGGCCTCCCAAGAGGTGTGCGAGCTCCTGCTTCCGAACACCTCGGCCATCGCGGTCGCTCTCACCAACTGCGAGAGCGTGCTCGGCTATGCCGGCTACCAGGAGGCCCACAACCCGGCGGGCATCGCCATCCGCACGAGCGCCACCCACGAGTGCATTCGCCGGGGGAAGACGCTCGTGCTGCTGACACCCGAGGAGATTGGGCTGCCGGCGCCTATCGAGCAGAACCGTATCAAGGCCGCCATCGTGGAGCCCCTGTTCGTCGGCGGTCGGGTGGAGGGGACGCTCAAGTTCTACTACCGCGATCCGCGCAAAATCACCGAGACCCAGCGCTCCATCGCCCACGGCTTCGCCCAGCTGCTCGCCACCCAAATGGCCGCCGTGGAAATGGAGACCCAGCGCAAGTTGGCCGCCTCCATGGAGCTGAAGATGCTGCAGACGCAGATCAACCCCCACTTCCTGTTCAACACTATCAACACCATCGCCTCGTTTATTCGCACCGATCCCATGAAGGCCCGCACGCTTCTGCGGGAGTTCGCCGTGTTCTACCGGCGCACCCTGGAGGACTCCACCGAGCGCATCTCGCTGGCTCGCGAGCTTGACCAGGTGCAGCGCTACTTCAACTTCGAACTGGCCCGCTTCGGCGATGCGCGCCTTGCCTTCGAGGTGAACGCGAGCCCCGCGCTGCTGGACATGATGGTGCCGCCGTTTTTGGTGCAGCCGCTCGTGGAGAACGCCATCAAGCACGCCATGCCCTCGGAGGGCAAGCTCACCATTACGGTGAAGGCCGACGCCGATGGCGACGACGTGGTCATCGTGGTGAGCGATGACGGCGTGGGCATGACTGAGGAGACTTGCGCGAACATCACGCAGGTGGAGTCGTCCACCGGTCTCGGCATTGCCGTGAAGAACGTGCACGACCGCATGATCGGTTTCTTCGGCCCCGATGCGCAGATGGTGTACACGAGCGTGCTGGGGGAGGGCACCCAGGTAACCCTGCGCTGCCCCGGCTGCGCCAAGGCGCCGACGTCCGCGGCGGCATCGGCGTCGGCGGGGGCGCCCGCGGCGGCCGAGGGGGCGGCGCAAAGCGCGGAGAAGACGGCGCGCAACAACGCCACGGTGGCCGAGCTGGCCGAGCTTGTGGCCCAGGTGTCGGAATAAAGGCCGATCCCAGCAGGTAAATCGCCTATTTTCGTATCGACAATAGGGGCGCAGTCGTATATCATCCCATTCATTGGTTGTTATCTTTTATGGGGAAGGGCGCGCCCGTGTTTGAGTTTCTATCTTCGCCGTTTGGCCTGGTGGCTGTAGGCCTCGGTGTGTTGGCGGTGGCCGTGCTCGCCCTGTGTCTGTGGATCACGACCCTCGACCGCCGCATGCGCGGCATGGCCGATGGCTTGGAAACTGAGCGCCGCAAGGTGGCCGAGCTGCAAATGGTCATCGGGCGCCGCGCCAACGCGGCCCGCAGCTACGGTAACCGGGGGAGGGCGGCAGCGCCAGCGCCAGCTCCTGCTCCGGCGTCGGCCGTCGCTGCCGCTTCGGCTGGTGCGCCCATGCCGCCGCGAGGGGCGGCGGCTCCGATGCCAATGGGCACCCCCGCTGGCGCTTCCGTGCCTCCGCGAAACGTCGTTCCGGCCTCCGCGGCCGTTCCTTCGGGCGCAGCGCCTCGAGGCCGTGCGCCCCGGCCCGCTCCGGCCGGCAGCGGCTGGACGCCCAGCAGCATCCCGATGCCGGCGCAGTCGGAGGTGGATGCCTGGGTGCAGGGCGGCCCGGCCGTGCAGCAACCCATTGTGGTGCCCGATCGCAAGATGTCACGCAAGGCTCGCCGCGAGGCGGAGCGCGCCTTCGCGGCCCGCGCGGCTGCCGAACTGGAGGCTCGCCAGGCCCGTCGCGCCCAGGAGGCCGCCGCGGCCCAGCGCTCTTTCGGGTCGACCCCGGCCCGCGCGGTAGCAGCTTCTGCGCACCCCGCCGCAGCCGGCCGTCCTGCTGCGGGCGTTCCCGCCCAGGCCCAGGGCTTCGCGCCGGTGCAGCCGGCTTACGGTGCGCCTTCCGGCGCTCGCGCCCGCCACACGCGCTAGCGGTCTTCCCGCTGCGCCACTTTCCCAAACTCAAAAGGCCAGCGCCGAGGATGCTTTCGGCGCTGGCCTTTTCGTGATGCAACTGACGTGCTGGGCTTCTACCCCTTGTAGGCCTCCTGGAATCGAGCGACGTCGCGCTCGTAGATGACGAGCGTTGAATCGGGCTCTTCCAGATAGAACGGCACGCCGGCCAGCTTGGGATGGTTCACGAGGGCCGCTAGGGCGTCGAAGCCGATCTTGCCTTCGCCGATGCGCGCGTGGCGATCGACGTGGCTGCCGCGCTCATGGGTGGCGTCGTTCAGGTGCACGGCCTTCAGCTTGTTCAGGCCGATGGTACGGTCGAACTCTTCCAGCACGCCATCGAGGTCGCCTACGATGTCGTAGCCTTCGGCCCACACGCCGGCGCAATCGAAGCACACGCCCACGTGCTCTGGGTGCTCCACCTTGGCAATGATCGCGGCCAGCTGCTCGAAGCTCGTACCCACTTGGGTGCCCTCGCCGGCCATGGTGTCCAGCAGCACGCAAGTCTTCATGGATGGCGTGATGATCTTGTTCAGGGCGTCGGCCACGTCGGCCAGCCCCTCTTCCACGCTGATGTTCAGACGGCTGCCCGGGCGGATGAGGTACAGCGAGCCGTCCACCTCAGCCAGGCGCGCCAGATCCTCTGAGTACACCATGAGGGCGAAGTCACGCTCGTTCATCTTGTCCGTGGCCGGGTCGGCATCGTAGGGGGCGTAGGCCAGCGCGTCGTGGATGCCATGCTCCTTCGCGAAGGCAAGATAGGCGGCGACGTCCTTCTCGTCGAGGGCCGCCTGCTCGCTGCCGCGCGGGCTGCGCGTGAAGTACTGGAACGTGTTTGCGTTGATGGACGCCGCCTCTTTGGCCATCTCCAGATAGCCGCGGCGCTTCGAGAGATGGCAGCCAATGGTCAGCATGATGGGTCCTTTCGACAAAGATTTCTAAAAACTTGGTCAAAAAATCGAGTTATGAGTCTTGTCCTGGCCAAAAATCATAGTTCAGATGCCCTTGAGTCGGTGCAGTGCGGGCATTTGTTCAAGATTCCGTTGAATTAAGAGCGATTTGGAGCGCTTCAAAAACTCACAACTCGACTTTTTGACCAAAAATGGAAAAAAGTTTGTCGTGCTTGGGGCTCCTGGCGGTGACAAGGCTTCCCAGTTGCCAGGTTGGAGCTCTGGCGCGCCCGTCCCCTGCGGTGCGCTTCCCGCGAAACCGCCATCGCATGGGCGATGTCTCAATGGTAGAATGGCCACACCTCGAAAACACTCCTGAAACGTACCCAAGAGAGGTTTTGCCCCTATGGCACGATCCCCCCTCATACTCGATCGCTATCGCGTCATCGACCAGGCCGGCTCCGGCGGTTACGGCACGGTGGTGCACGCTTTCGACACGCATCTCAAGCGCGATGTGGCTATCAAGTGCATCGAGCTTTCCGAAGACGAGCTGGCCGCTGCTCGCCTCGAGGCTCTCGAGGCGCGCATGGCGGCGGATTTGGAAGAGGTAGAAGCAGGGGCATCGGGCGCCGAGACGGGGGTCGCTGGTCGGAATGCGGGCCCGGGTGCAGTCTCGGCCGCCGGTGCAGGCATGGGTGCCACCGCGGGCGATCCTGCTGGCAGCTCGTCGGCGGCCGCCTTCCCCGCCGACCCCGATTTCCTGGCGGCCCGCGACGAGCGCCGTCGGCGCCGGTCCGCGACCGCGGTGTCCCGGTGCGCCGCCGAGGGGGTGCCGCCCTGGGAGGACTGGGACGACTTCGGTGATCCTGACGATGACTCTGTCGATGTCGCTGGTGCAGATGATTTTGATGCTGAGGCAGCCGAAGACGAATGGGGGGACTCCCTCATTCCCTGGAACGCCTCCACGACCGACTTCGCCGGTCGGCGGCGCGGGCCGGCGCGCCTCACGGGTCGGGTGAGCCGCAAGACGCGCCACGCCCCCGAGGTGCTCTATGAGCCGCAGACTGTGGTGGAAGAGGCGCCCGATGCTACCGGGGCCACCCCCGATGCCGAATCGGTGGACGTGCGCCATCTGCGCGGCGTGCGCGCCTCGCGGGTCATCGCCGAAGAGCCCGAACCCGACGCCGAAGACGAGCTGGATCTGTTCGAGCACATCCCCGGCTTGGAGGAGGCTCGCTCCGTCGCGAAGCTGTCCGATACGAATATCGTCACCGTGTACGACTGCGCCGTGGAGGGCAGCAGTGCCTACGTGATCATGGAATACGTCGAGGGCAAGACGCTTGCGCAAATCATCGACGAGGTGGACGACGATATCACGCTGGATATGGTGGCCGCCGTATTCTCGGCCGTCTCCCATGCCCTGGAGGTGGCCCACGGCGAGCACACCCTGCATCTGGATATCAAGCCGGAAAACGTCATCGTGAACGGCAAGGGCCAGGCCAAGGTGGCCGATTTCGGCCTAGCCGCCCTCATGGACGCCACGGGATCGGGCACCACCGGCGGCGGCACCATCGGCTACATGCCCTTGGAGCAGATGCGCCAGGAGCCGCTCGATGTGCGCACCGACGAGTGGGCGCTGGCGAGCCTCACCTACGAGATGCTCACGGGCTCGAACCCGTTTTTCGCCGACGACTTGGATGCGGCAGAAGAGGCTATCGAAGAGGCGGAGCTCGTGCTGCCGTCGTTGTGCTGGGACGAGCTGGACGCCGAGGCCGACGAGGTCATGTTCTGCGCCCTCGACCCCGACATGGACGAGCGCTACGAAGACGTGGCCGCCTTCTCGGCCGCGCTCATGCCGTATCTGGGCAATGCCAAGAAGGGCAAGCGGGTGCTCGCCGACATCGTGAATGGGAAGATGGAAGAGCCGGCTGCCGAGGAGCCGGAGCGTGCTTGGGAGCCCCTGCCCCCGCTCGTCGACCGCCTGGGGCTGCGCGGCGCCGCCATTGCGGGCCGTATCGTGGCCGCTGCGGCCGTGGCGTTGCTGGCGGCGGCGGGCATGGCGAACCTGCACCTCACTCCGGGTTCTGCCATGGGGCTCGCCACCGATGCCCCCATTGCCTACGGGGTGGTGATCGCCGTATGTGCTTTAGTGGCTGCCATCAGGCCTTCCATCGGCGTCCTGTTCGGCTACGGAGCCTTTGTAGTGGGGCTTGCCGGCGCGGGCGCCTGGGTGCCGGCGGTGCTGCTCACCGCGGCTACGGGCGCGTGGTGGTATTTCGTGGGCCGCCGCGGCACCGCCCAGGCGGTCTCGGCGCTCATGCAGCCGCTGCTCGGCTCCGTGGGTTTCGCGGCGGCCTCGCCGGTGACGTGCGGCGTGCTGCTGCCGGTGCTGCAATCGGTCATTACGGCGGCCTTCGCCTTCGCGAGTGCCCTCATCATGGCCGGCTGCGGCTCGGTCGACATCATGAACTGGGACGCGGTCATGCACCTCGGCTTCTCGAGCAACCCGGCGGCAGGGTGCCTGGCGGTGGCGTCGCAGCCGGCCACCTGGGTCGTGGGCGCAAGCTGGATCGCCTCTGCGGGCCTTTACAGCCTCTTGTGCGTGCGCGGCACCCGTGCCTTCGACATCGCCGGTTCGGTGGTGGCTGCCGTGGTGCTCATGTTCGGTGCGTGCGCGGCGGCCCATCTCGCTTCCTTCGGCGGCTCGTGGCTACCCGCTCCGGCGGCACTGCTCGGAGCGCTGGTGCCCGGCGTTCTCGGCATCCTGGCCGCGGTCATGAGCATCCCCGATCGCGCCCGCTGGGCCGAAGAAGAATGGTATGTGGAAGAAGAGAAGTAGGCCACTTCCCTGCAGGTCATAGTATACTGACAGCACCAATGACGAACCCACCTGCCGCGGCGCGAGCGGCGTAGGCGAAGAAGGCGAGATAGCGACCTATGAACATCGAAGAGCTGTACCATTTTCTGTTCGAGACCATGCCCGGCATCGGCATTCTGGTCGGTGGCGGTCTTGTGATCAGCATCATCGTGTGTTTCATTCTGGAGCGCAAGACGCGCAAGCAGTTCAAGAACCACGAGAAGACCGAGGACGACTGGTCGCTGTTCGATGACGACGAGGACGAAAGCGAATAGCTTCGCCCCGGCCGCGCGAAAACCCTCAGCCTGACTTCTGCCCGCCTGCGCCCGCCGCACCCGAAGACTTCCCGCCCGCGTCAGCGGGCGGTGCTATACTGGGCCGCATTGAAAACCGCCGGACTGTCGGCGCCCAGGCAACCGATCATTGTGAAAGAGAGCCGCCCCATGCTGGACATCAAGTACGTACGCGAGCACCTCGACGAGGTTGCCGAGACGATGAAGAACCGCCACGCCTCCTTCGACCCGGAGCAGTTCACCGCCCTTGATGTGCAGCGCCGCGAGGTCATCGCCGAGGAGGAGGCCCTGCAGGCCGAGCGCAACAAGCTTTCGAAGGAGATCGGCGCGCTCATGGGCCAGGGCAAGACCGACGAGGCCAACGCCACCAAGGAGACCGTCCGCCAGATCAACGAGAAGCTCACCGCCCTGGGCGATGCCCGCGCCGAGGCCGAGGCCGCCATGGACGCGCTCATGCTCTCCATTCCGAATATGGTGGACGCCACCACGCCGGTGGGCGAGGACGAGAACGACAATCCCGAGGTGCGCCGCTGGGGCACGCCCCGCGATTTCGCCGCCGAGGGCTTCGAGCCGCAGGCCCATTGGGATTTGGGGCCGGCCCTGAACATCATCGATTTCGAGCGCGGCGTGAAGCTGGCCGAGAGCCGCTTCTACGTGCTCGGCGGCGCCGGCGCCCGTCTCGAGCGCGCGCTCATCGCCTTCATGTTGGATCAGCACACCTCCCGCGGCTACAAGGAGTGGTGGGTGCCGGCGCTCGCCAACGCCGCCACGCTCACGGGCACGGGCCAGTTGCCGAAGTTCGAGGAGGACCTCTTCCACACCACCGAGGGCCTCTACCTCATCCCCACGGCCGAGGTGCAGCTGACGAATCTGCACGCCGGGGAAGTGCTCGACGCCGATTCGTTGCCGCTGCACTACTGCGCCTTCACCCCGTGCTTCCGCGAGGAGGCGGGCAGCGCCGGTCGCGATACCCGCGGCATCATTCGCGTGCACCAGTTCTCCAAGGTGGAGATGGTGAAGTTCGCCACACCCGAGACCGGTTTCGACGAGCTGGAATCCATGGTGGAAGACGCCGAGAACATCCTGCAGCAGCTGAAGCTGCCCTATCGCGTCATCAGCCTGTGCACCGGCGACATCGGGTTCTCCTCCGCGAAGACCTACGACGTGGAAGTGTGGCTGCCCAGCTACGGCGCCTACAAGGAGATCTCCTCCTGCAGCTGCTGCACCGATTTCCAGGCCCGTCGCGCCAACATCAAGTACCGCGACCCGGCCAACTTCAAAGGCAGCCGCTTCGTGTACACCCTGAACGGGTCGGGCCTGGCCGTGGGCCGCACCATGGCCGCCGTCATCGAGAACTACCAGAATCCCGACGGTACCATCACGGTGCCCGAGGTGCTCGTTCCCTATATGGGCGGCAAGACGGTGATCGGGCCGGAAGAGGTCTAAAGAGCCATGGAAGAGCAGTCGCCGGCGGCGGCCGCTATGACAACATGGTGGGCAAGTTCCTCGGCACTCAGGTGCTGGCCGAGGGTCGTCTCCGCTCCGCTGCGACGACAGCCGCCACGGCGACGGCGCAGAAGCCGTCGTCTCGTCGCGCGGCGTCGTCCGGTGAAGGCGATGGCGGCCGCGAAGTGCGGAGGGGGAGGGGAGGCCGTTCGAACACTGCGCCTTCTCGCAAACGCCGCCATCCGGTGCGGGTGGCGGTGGTGTCCGTAGTTGTCGTTGTCGTTTTGCTCGTCGGTGCGGCGGCGGGCGGATTCGCGTGGCTCCACTGGTTCTCCGAGGACGATGTGGCCGATTTCGCGGGCACCTGGTATTTGGCCGGCACGGCTACGCCCATTATCATCACCGATGATCGCATCCAGCTGACCGATGATGTGTCCTACCGTTATGCGCTGAACGATCAGGACAAAACCTTCGAGCTATCCTTCGGCAACTTGAAGGGCGGCGGCCGCTACCGGTTCTCGCTCGATCGCAACCAGCTGGCCCTGGTGGACGGCGACTTCTCCGGCGCCGACACCTTGGGCGACGATATCGCCTGGACGCTGCGCGCGCTGGCCGAGGGCGCCCAGGGGCGCGTGCTGGCTCCGGAGGAGGTGGCCCGGGGCGTCACGCTGCTTTCCCGCACGCCCACGGGGACGCCGTCGCTTCCCGAGGCGACTGACACGCCCGAGGCCCCGGCTGGCGAAGATGCCAAGGCCGACACCGGTGATGGCTCGAAATCCGGCAACGACGACGGCGGTGCAGAGCCCGGCAAGGCCGATGCCACGTCGGCCCCCGACACCTCGGACAAAGCTGACGACCGTGCCTAGGCTCGCCGTCGAGCGCATTGCCTTCGAGCGCGATCGCATGGCCCTGCTCGTGCGCGTGCCCGAGGGCGCGGATGCCTCTTTGGGCACGTGCGGCGCCGATCGGCTGCTTGCCGCGCGCCCCTCCCTCGCCTTCCACACCTGCTTGAATGACGAGGACGCCCCCTTTGCCGAGGTGCTCGCCCGCACGTCGCTGCCTCACGCGCTGGAGCATCTGGTCATCGATTTGCAGGCTGCGAACCCCGCTTGCGCCTCCGATGCCACGTTTGTAGGTACGACGGAATGGCTCTCGAAGCGGGACGGTTTGGCCCGTGTTACAGTAAACTTTACCGATGACCTCATCGCATTGGGCGCCCTGAAGGACGCCTTGGCGCTTCTGGAAGGGACGGTTGAATAAGATGTCGTCAGCTCACATCACCTTCGACACCACCGGCGACAAGATCGCCCGACGCGTGCGCAAGATGCGCCCGTCGGCCGTGCGCAACCTGTTCGCCGCCGCTACGCGCGACGATGTAATCTCGCTGTCGGGCGGCATGCCCGCTGTGTCGCTTCTGCCCGAGGAGGACATTCGCCGCGCCACGCTGGCCGCCATTGAAAGCCCCGAGGCCCGCGCGGTATCGCTGCAGTACGGCCCCACCGACGGGCTCGCCGGGCTGCGCGCCGTGCTCGCCGACATGATGCGCGATCTGGGCATCCGCGTGAAGGCCGACCAGGTGCTCGTCACCACGGGCGCCCAGCAGGCCCTAACGCTCATCGCCGAGGCTTTCATCGACCCCGACGACATCATCATTACCGAGGGCCCCACCTATCTGGGGGCGCTGCAGGCCTTCTCCGCCTTCGAGCCCGATGTGCGCGCGATCCCCTTCGACGAGGACGGCATGCGCATGGATCTTCTGGAAGAGGAGCTCAAGCGCATCGGCAAGGACAACCCGCGCCTGAAGTTCTGCTACACCATCCCGAATTTCCAGAACCCCGGCGGCGTCACGATGACGGCCGAGCGCCGGCGCCGCCTGCTCGAGCTGGCCCGTGAGTACAACTTCATGGTGGTGGAAGACGACCCTTACGGCCGTCTCCGCTACGACGGCGGCCACCAGGTGCCCCTGAAAGCCATGGACGATTCGGTCATTTACCTGGGCACGATTTCGAAGATGCTGGGGCCGGGGCTGCGCACGGGCTGGATTGCCGCGCCCGAGGCCGTGCTTGCCCGCATCAACCTGGTGAAGCAGGGTGCCGATTTGTGCGGCAGCGCCTTCGACCAGCTGGTCGTGCAGCACTACTTTGCCGATGTCGCCTGGCAGCGCACGCTGCAGAAGTTCATCGCGCTGTACAAGGAGCGCCGCGACGCCATGCTGGCGGCCCTCGACGAGTTCTTTCCCCCGGAGGCCACCTGGACGCATCCGGCCGGCGGCATGTTTCTCTGGATTACGCTGCCGGATTATATGGATACCGATTCGATGCTTGCCGAAGCGCTGGAGTCGGGCGTAACCTATGTGCCGGGGAATTCATTCTTCCCCGATGGAAAAACCGGGCGCAACTCCATGCGCGTGAACTTCAGCTTCGAGACGCCCGAATCCATCACCGAGGCCATCCGACGCCTGGCGAAGGTGATCGAGGAGCGCCTCGAACTCTACCGCGTGTTCATTGAGGCCGGCGCGCTGCCCGGCTACGACAGAAAGGATGCAGCCATGGACGAGAATGCCACTTCTTGGAAGGACGTCATCGTCGATTCCGAGCAGAACGAGGAAGCGGTCATGCAGGCCCGCGAAGGCGATGCCGAGCAGATCGAGATCGCCGAGGAGAAGGTGACCGAGGCGCAGGAAGCCGCGGCAGAATAAAGGCCGCCCCCGAGGAGTTTCAACAACAAAGGAGACGTGTATGAAAGTTGCAGTGCTCATGGGAGGCAAGTCCTTCGAGCGCGAGGTGTCGCTGGCCTCCGGCAAGGTGGTGTGCGAGGCGCTGGAAGAGGCCGGCCACAAGGTGGTGCCCCTCGACACCAACGCCGATCTGGTTCCCACGCTGCGCAGCGAGCGGCCCGATGTGGTGTACAACGCCCTGCACGGCAAGCACGGCGAGGACGGCACCATCCAAAGTCTGCTGGAGTTCCTCGGCATCCCGTTCGTGGGCTCGCCGGCGAGCGTCTGCCATCGCGCTTGGAACAAGGACGCCCTGCACTCGTCACTGGCGAAGTACCGCGACCTGACCGGCGAGGAGGGCTGCGCGTCCTGGCCCCAGGGCGTCTACCTGGCGCGCGATGCTTTCAAGGACATGGGCGCGGCCACGGCGCTCGATATGGTGGCCGACCGCGTCATCGGCGGGTATCCGGTCTGCGTGAAGCCGGCCCACGGCGGAAGCGCCCTAGGCGTGCACAAGGTGAAAAGCCAGGAGGAGCTGGGCGAGGCGGTGCTCGATGCGCTGTCCTACGACGAGGCCGTGAACATCGAGCAGTGGGTCGATGGCGTGGAGCTTTCCGTGTCCATCCTCGGCACCGGCTGGGACGCCCACGCGCTGCCGCCGGTAGAGATCGTGGCCTGCGAGGGCTTTTACGACGCGGCGGCCCGCATGGCCGACGACGCTGTGGAGTTCTTCTGCCCCGTGCGCGACGAGTCGCTTTCCCCCAACGCGGCCGATGCCCAGGCCATCCGCGCGGAAATCGAGCGGGCGGCGCTGGAAGTCTACCGCGCCTACAGCGTGCGCGATCTCGGGCGCGTCGACCTCATCTGGGACGGCGGCGCGGCCCGCTGCTTCGAGGTAGATGTGTCCCCGGGCATGACCGAGCGCTCCCTGTTCCCCATGGCCTGCGCCGCGGCCGGCCTGTCGCTGCCCGCGGTGCTCGACACGCTCGTGAACGAGGCCTACGCCCGCGGTGCCTGTTTCTAGGTTCGCACGGACTGAGGTTTTCTCTGAGAGATTTCCTCATCTATGACGAATTACAACTTGTTTACCGTAAGGTGAGCAATGAGCAGCGAGAGCCCCCGCGCGGGGCTCTCCGCCTATAATGGGCGAACCTGATACTCTGTCGATAAAGGAGGCAGTTATGGCCAACAAATTTGGAATGTTCCTCATCGGTGGCGTCGTTGGCGCCGTTGCAGCTCTGCTGGCCGCGCCCCGTTCTGGCGCCGAGACGCGCGCCATGGTGGCTGACAAAGCCGGCGAGTTCGCGGGCAACGCCCAGCAGTGGGGCGATTCCGCCGCCGCCGGGGCCCAGCACATCTACCAGGAAGCGGCCACCAAGGGTGCCGAGGTCGTGAACAACGTGACGGCCCGTGGCCAGGAGATCGCCTCTGAGGCCGCCGCTCGCGGGGCCGATGTGGCCGCCACTATCCAGGAGGCCGCCAGCAACATCTCCCCGACGATCAACGAGAAGGGCGACGAGCTGCGCGACAAGATTGAAGCCGCCCGTCAGCGCATTGCCGATCAGGTGGCCAAGAACGCCGACGCCGACGCCGATGCCGCCGAGACCGTCAAGGACGTCGCCGAGACGGCCAAGGAAGCCGCAAAGGACGCCGCCGCCACGGCCGAGGAAGGCGCCAAGGAGACGGCTGCCGAGGTGAAGGAAGCCGCCGGCGAGGTGGCGAAGGCCGCCGAGGGCAAGAAGGACGAGAAGTAAATCATGGCCAAGCGATACGGCACCACGGGCGAGATCGTTGGAAAGCGCGTGCTTCTCGACAAGAGCACGCCGAAGAAACCTGAGGCGGTAAAGCGGCTCGGGAAGGTGCGCCACTGCGTGTTCCACCCCACCCAGCGCCGCTTTGTCGGCTTCATCGTGAAACGCCCCGACTTGCTGTGGATGTTCCGCCGCAAGGACGTGTTCGTGGCCTACAACGGCTACGACGTGGTGGACGGCCGTATCGTGGTATCCCAGGCCCCCGAAGCCACGGGCAAAGGCGCCTGCAAGGCCATGGGCGTGAACTACGATGACTGCGTGCTGTGGGCGGGGCTGCCCGTCATGGGCGAGGACGGCACCGTGTACGGCACGGTGGGCGACGTGTCCTTCGACCCGAAGACCGGCGAGGTGCGCTCGCTCACGGTGACCCAGGGGGCCACGGCCAACGCGCTGCTCGGTGTTCGCGAGATCCCCGGGCACCTCATCCGCGGCTTCAAGCGCGGCATCGGCACAGCGCTTTCCGTGAACGGGCAGGACGAGGGGGAAGAGCCGATTTTGGGCGCCATCCTCGTGTCCGACGAGGTGGCCGAGCTTGCCGTCGAGGGCGGTTTGGCCGCGAAGGCCGGCGAGGCCACGGCCGTGGTGGCCGACCGCGCCCGCGAGACCGTGGAGGCCGTGAAGCCGGCCGTGTCCACTGCCACCAAGGCTGCGGGCAAAGCTGTGAACAAGGGGGCCTACGCCACGGGCCGCCAGATCAAGCGCGCCAGCGGCATGTTCTCCGCCTTCAAGGAGGAGTACGACAAGGCTCGCAAGGAAGACGACTAGGCCGCGCGCTGTGGGCGGGCGCTGGGCGCCGACGTTTTGGGCGCCGAGGCGCCGACCTGCGCGCCGCGGGCCTGCGGCTTACGATTTCGTCACTAAGGTAAAGAGTTCCTGAAAGCCGCCCCCGTCGTGGGGCGGCTGCATTAGACTGGAAGCCATGGAAAAGCACCCGAACAACCACCACCATTCCGAACGGCTTGAGAAGCTCGAGGCGAAGGCCCACGAGGAGAAGTCGGTCGCCGGGCATCCGATGCCTGCGGCGGACATCTTCAAGTTCGTGGGGCTCATCGCGTTCTTCGTCATCATGATCGTGGCGGTCGTGCTCATCTGGCCCATGATCCACGAGCTGTTCGAGCCCGGCGGTGTCGACCACGTCACCTCCGACATCCGCAACGCCGGCCCCTGGGGCTTCCTCATTCTGCTGGCAATCCAGTTCCTTCAGATCGTCGTGGCCTTCATCCCTGGCGAGGTAGTCCAGGTGGCCGCCGGCATGATTTACGGGCCTTGGGTGGGCGCGCTCATCATCTGGCTCGGCTGCATTATCTCGAGCTCGTTCATCTTCGTGCTGGTGCACAAGTTGGGCGCCCCGTTCGTCCAGGCCATGGTGCCCGAGAAGTACATGGGCAAGTTCCGCGATTGGGAGACCTCCGACAAGTTCAACGTCATCGTGTTCATCCTGTTCCTCATTCCGGGGCTGCCCAAGGACGTGTTCACCTACATCACGCCGCTCACGCACATGTCCATGAAGAACTTCGTGCTCATCTCGAACTTCGCCCGCATTCCCGGCATCGTGCTTTCCACCTACGCGGCAGCGGGGCTTGTGTCGGGCAATATCGTGGAATCGGTCATCATCTTCGCCGTGACCGCCGCTGTGGCCATCGTGGCGCTTGTCGTATACGGACGCGTGACCAAAAAGTCGAACGGCTCCGAGAAGTAATCCGTGCCGCGCCGCCTCCGTGCCAGCGCTTGGGCGCAACGAGAGGTTCTGCGCCTACTTTCTTTGTGAAAGAAGGCGCGGTCAGGCTTTGTTTCTGTACAATAAGCGCGTTATTGCAACGACTCTAACGACTCTCTAGGAGGAAACCCATGCCGAAGATCACCCGGGAAGAGGTGCGCGTTCCCGCCGACGTCATGCCCGAGGCCCGTGACGAGTACATCACCAACTACCTGAAGGCCACGCGCGAGACCGGCCGTCTCATGCTGTTCGCCTGCGATCAGAAGATCGAGCACCTGAACAAGGACTTCTACGGCGAGGGCATCGACATCGCCGATCTCGATCCGGAGCATCTGTTCAAGATCGGCTCCGAGGGCGTGTGCGGCGTGCTCGCCGGCCAGCGCGGGCTGGTGGCCCAGTACGCGGCTGACTACCCGGAGATCAACTACCTCATCAAGATGAACTCCAAGACCAACCTCGTCGGCACCAAGCAGGAGGATCCCTACTCCCCGCAGCTGTACGATTTGGACGCCGTGCTGGCCATGAAGGAGGCCGGCGTGAACATCGTGGGCCTCGGCTACACGATCTACCTCGGCTCCGAGTACGAGGCCACCATGATGGCCGAGGCGGGCGAGCTCATCGCCCAGGCCCATGCCAACGGCCTCATCGTCGTGCTGTGGATCTACCCTCGCGGCAAGGCCGTGACTGCCGAGAAGGATCCCGACCTCATCGCCGGTGCCGCCGGCGTAGCTCTCTGCCTTGGCGCCGACTTCGTGAAGGTGAACCCGCCGAAGCCCGAGGACGGCCGCACCCCGGCCGAGGCGCTGAAGGTGGCCTCCACCGCCGCCGGCCGCACGGGTCTCGTGTGCGCGGGTGGCTCCACCGTGGATGCCGAGACCTTCCTCACCCAGCTGTATGATCAGATTCACGTGGGCGGTGCCGACGGTAACGCCACGGGTCGCAACATTCACCAGCGCTCCCTGGACGAGGCGGTGCGCCTGACCAAGGCCATCTCCGCCATCACCTTGGCCGACTGGGCCGTCGCCGACGCCCTGGCCGTGTTCAACGGCGAGAAGGACTTCACCCTGGCCGACATCTAGTCCGGCCTTGGAGCTTGTTGGCGGCATCGCGCCCAGAGCGTCTGCCAACCTCGCGTTCGATCCCGTAGGGGGCGACCTCGGTCGCCCCTTTTTTGTCGTGCGGCATTGTGCCGCTTGCGGAGGGCTGACCAAGGTCAGCCCCTACGGAAATTGCTCCCTGCGAATATCGCTTCTTGAGAATACCATGGAAAGAAAGCCACTATGAGCACACTGGACCCATTAGCCTTGAAGGTTACCCGGCCTTACCGGGAGGAAGATCTGCCGGCGATGGCGGAGATCTGGAACGAGGTTGTAGAAGCGGGCAATGCCTTCCCACAGACCGAGCCGATGACGTTGGAAGAGGGGCGGATCTTCTTCGCCGAACAGTCCCATACGGCCGTGGCTACGGTAGGTGGGCGCATTCGCGGGCTGTACATTCTGCATCCCAACAACATCGGGCGCTGCGGGCACGTCGCCAACGCGAGCTTCGCTGTGGCGGGGGCCAGCCGCGGCGAGGGCATTGGGCGCCTGCTCGTGGAGGACTGCCTGCGCCAAGCGGCCGCATGCGGCTTCCGCGGCCTGCAGTTCAACGCCGTGGTTGCCAGCAACAAGCGGGCGCGAGCGCTCTACGAGAGCCTCGGGTTCGCGCGCATCGGCATGATTCCCGGAGGCTTCTGCAACAAAGACGACGTCTACGAGGATATGTACATCTACTATCACCCGACGGAGTAGGTCTTCGACTCAAGCATGCAAAACGGCCCCGTGGGACGGGGCCGTTGGTTTTCGATGGTGCCCGAGGCGGGATTTGAACCCGCACACCTTTCGGCAACGGTTTTTGAGACCGTCGTGTCTGCCGTTCCACCACTCGGGCTCAGGGGCACCAGTGCAGTATAGCGGAAGGGTTCGCCAACGTCGAGGTGAAATCGGCGATGCTTAGGGAATTCCCCGAACTACGTCACGCCGCTATGCCAAGCTGCTACGCCAAACCCGCCCACATCATGATCTTGGGCACGTAGCCCATGATGAAGATGATGATAATGAGCGCGGGCAGCCCGAAGGTGAGCCAGCCGCGGGCCCAGCGCGGGAACTTCATGCCCGTGCCCGCATCGGCCTCGGCAAGGAAGTTGTCCCAGCCCCAGCCTTTGCGCGACACGCAGAACACCACGTACAGCAGACTGCCCAAGGGCAGCAGGTTGTTCGACACGATGAAGTCCTCGATGGATTGAATGTCGCCGATGCCCGGAATAGTGATGCCGGCAAGCACGTTGAAACCCAGGGCACAGGGCAGGCTCAGCACGGTGACGAGCACGGCGGTGCGGGCCAAGGCGCGCTTGCGGTCGAGATCCCATTTCTCCATGGTGAAGGTGATGAGGTTCTCGAAGACGGCGATGATGGTGGAGAGCGCCGCGAAGCTCATGAACACGAAAAACAGCGTGCCCCACAGCTGTCCCAAAGGCATCTGGTTGAACACGTTGGGCAGGGTGACGAACACGAGCGAGGGGCCCTGGTCGGGGGCGACGGCGAAAGCGAAGCAGGCGGGGAAGATGATGAGGCCCGCGAGGATGGCCACGGCGGTGTCCAGGCCGCAGATGCGCAGGGCCTCGCCCGTGAGCGAGTTCTGCTTGCCGATACGGCTGCCGAAGACCTCCATGGCCGAGATGCCGAGCGACAGCGTGAAGAACGCCTGGCCCATGGCGGCGTACACGGCGTCCCCGAAGCCGGACAGGCCGCCGGCGAACATCTTGCCGAAGTCGGGAACCAGATAGAATTCCAGACCCTCGGCGGCGCCGGGCAGCGTGACGGAGCGCACCACGAGCAGCGCCATGACGCCGAGCAGGGCGATCATCATCACTTTCGTGATACGCTCGACGCCCTTCTGCAGGCCCAAGCTGCAGACGAAGAAGCCGATGACGACGACGGCGAGCATCCAGCCCACCATCTCGGAGGGGTTGGCGAGCATGGTGCCGAAGACGCCGGCGACGCCGTCGGGGTCAAGGCCGTCGAAGGTGCCCGTGGCCATTTTCGCCATGTAGGCGAGCATCCAGCCGCAGACCGTGGTGTAGAACATCATGAGCAGCATGCAACCGATGTAGGCCCACCAGGAGAACCAGTGCCAGCGCCGCGAGGGCTGCAGGATATCGAAGGCTTGGGCGGCCGAACGCTGGGAGGCGCGGCCGACGGCGAACTCCATGACCATGACGGGCAGGCCCAAAATGACGAGGAAGATGAGATACATCAGGATGAAGGCCGCGCCGCCGTATTCGCCGGCGATGTAGGGGAAGCGCCACACGTTGCCCAGGCCGATGGCGCAGCCGGCCGAGATGAGGATGAAGCCGAGGCGGCTGGCGAAGTGCTCGCGGGGCGCGGCGACCGAAGTAGGGGCGTCGGCGTTGTTGCCCGAGGCGCGGACTGGAGAGGCGGAGGGGGTGTCGGTGGTCATGGGAACCTTCCTGGTGCAGGATTCCAGATGCTTTTGCATTGGACTCCCGAGCGTTTTGAATGAAATTGCAGCGTCATTGTAGCGGAAGATAAGTGGAAAGGTCATGGTGGCGCGAGGCTGCTTTGGCAACGGCTCCGTGTCTGGTGGGGGAGGCGGCCGTGCGCGGCGCGGCGGTATCCCATAATGCAGTCATGAACGATGTGCTCACATATCTGCAAACCCAGCTGGCTACTTTCGATGAAGTGCCTTTCAATGCCGTGGATTCGGCGTTGCTCGCGCAGTTCTGCATGGCGCGGGGCGAAGGCATCATGCCCCAGGTGTACCGTGCGCAGGTTTCGGGAGAGGCTGCGTCCCCGAAGGTGCGTGCGGGCCATGGGGCTTTGGGCGAGCTGCGCGGTCTGCTCGGCCGTCTGCGGGGGCGTGTGGGCGAACGTGCAGGTGAACGCGCAGGCCTGCGGGCCGCGAAGGAGGGCGCGGACACTCGAGCCGACGATCCGCTGGTCGGCCCCCAGGGTCTTGGCGCTGCGGGAGCGAAAGCGGCGAGCATGGAGAAGGTCGCGGAGCTTTCTCCGGCGGCGAGGCGGGACCGAGCCGAAATGACCCAGGACGCGACGGCGCCGCTGGATCCCGTGCGGTTCGCCGACCTTATGCGGGCCGAGCTGTTCCCTACGATGTTCTCCGGCATGCACGCGGCGCAGATGAAGCAGCAGCTGTTCTGGATGGCTGCCAGCCCGCGTTTCCGCGATCTGCTCATCTACGATCACGCAGCTGCGTTCGATGAGGCGCGCGACTTGCAGTTCGCCGCCACGACCTACGTGTGCCCCGGGCACTTCGCTTACGTGGGCTTTCGCGGCACCGACACGACGCTCACCGGGTGGCGCGAGGACTTCAACATGGCCTATCAAGCGCCGGTCGAGGCCCAGGCGCTGGCGGCCCGCTATCTGGCGGCAGTGGCCGCCGATCCGCGTCTTCCCGAGACGCTCCTGGTGGGCGGCCATTCCAAGGGCGGCAACCTGGCCGAGTACGCGGCGCTCACGGCGGCGCCGGAGGTGCAGCAGCGCATCGCGCGCCTGTACAACCACGATGGTCCCGGGTTCAAAGCCGGTTTGTTCACGGCGGCTGACTACGAGCCGCTTGCGGGCCGCATGACCAAGCAGGTGCCGGCCGATTCCATGGTGGGCATCCTCATGGGATCCTTCATGCCCGTGGAGGTGGTGCAGGCCACCGGGCGCGGCTTCGAGCAGCATTCGGTGTTCCGGTGGGTCGTAGAAGGCGCGGACGGCGAGGCGGGTCGAAGCAATGCGGAAGGTGCGCGCGATACGGGCGAGGTGCGGGATGCAGAGACTGCGCGAAACGTGAGCGGAGCGTTGAAGGCCTTCGCCACGCTCCCCGAGCTTCCCGAGCGCACGCAGCGTCGCGCTGAGGCGCTGGCTCGCTGGCTCGCCTCCCTGGACGGCAGCGAGTGCGAGGCTATGGTGAACGCGCTGTTCGCCGCTTTGAAGGCGGCCGGCATCACCGATGCCTCCCAACTCTTCGAGGGCGGCCGCGAGTGGGCGATTTTGCGCGACGGCGTGATGGGAGCGCCTGCGGAGGATCGCACGATCATGTTGAATGCCCTGCGCGGCCTCACCCGCGCCTTCAGCGACGTTACTGCCGAGCGCAACAGCGCCCGTCGCGATGCCCAGCGTAAGGCCAAGGCCGAGTGATGCTAAATCCAGTGCACGCGCGTCTCGTCGTAGCGCGTGGGGCCTTTGGGCTCCGGTTTGTGCTCGGGATGGCCCACGGCGATGAGCGCGAAGGGCGTAACGCCGCGCGGGCTTCCCAGAGCCACATCAACAGCGGCCATGCGATCCTTCTCCGGCGCGATGCCGAGCCACACGGCGCTTAGGCCCAGGTTGGCGGCCTCGATGAGGATGTTCTCCACGGAAGCGCTCATGTCGTAGGAGGCGTCTTGCGGCGCGCGCAGGCCCTCGGTGCGCTGGCGCGCCACAATGACGCAGGGGGCGAGTTTGGCCGGCGTGCCGTAGGGGCTTGAAGCGGCCAGAGCCAGACGCGTGGTCTCGTCCCGCGCGATGTAGAATTCCCAGGGCTGCTGGTTCACGGCGGAGGGGGCGGCCATAGCGGCACGCATCAGCTTCTCGATATCTCGGATGTCCACCGGCTCGTCGGTGTACTGACGGACGCTGCTGCGCAGGTAAATGGCATTCATAGGGCTTGGCCTCGATCCTGAACGTGCGGCGCAAGGCCTCGCGCCAACGGCGAGCCCCAGAGCCTCAAGGGACGAGCGGAAATGGGCATGAGGGTGGGTGCCGCTTCCCGCGATTGCCTTCACCTTAGCAAGCTGGTTTCGTTGCCAGGGTGTGAACCGTTCCTTATTACGGTTCCGCCAACCCGCCGCAATAAAACCGACAAGAAGCCGGTGCCCTACAGGTCGCGCTGGTAGAGGTCCTCGTAGGTCTCGCGGCGGGTGACCACGCGCGATGCGCCGTCGCGCACGAACACCACGGCCGGGCGGGGCTGTCCGTTGTAGTTGCTGGCCATGGTGCGGCCGTATGCGCCGGTAACCGGCACGGCGAGAATGTCACCGCGCTTCAAATCGGCGGGCAACCGCACCTCGTGAACCACGATGTCGCCGGATTCGCAGTGCATACCGCACACACGGGCAAGCATCGTTTCAGCGGAACCGGTGCGATTCGCCAGACGCGCGGTGTAGTCGGCACCGTAGAGTGCCGGGCGAATGTTGTCGGACATGCCGCCATCCACAGACACATACACGCGCTCGGCAATCGGGTTGCCGTCACTGTCTTTGGCATCGGACAAGTGCACGTGCTTGATGGTGCCCACGCGGTACAGGGTTACGCCGGCGGGCGCCACGATGTAGCGGCCGGGCTCGAAGCTGATGGCCGGGGCGGGCATGCCGAGCGCACGGTTGGTGCTGTTGACCGCATCCGCCAAGCGAGTGAGTTCCACGTCAATGTCCATTGAATCTTCGCCATCGGTGTAGGCCACGGAGTAGCCGCCGCCGAGGTCGATTTCGGGCAGGATGTAGGCGTCGGTGGCCCACAGGGTCTTGCGCAGCAGCATCATGCGCTTGGCCGCGTGAATGAAGGCGTCCGCATCGTGGATGTTGGAGCCGATGTGCGAGTGGGCTCCGACCAGTTCGAGTACGTCCTGGTTGGCGAGGATGGTCTTGAGCACGGCGATGGACGGACCGTCCGCAATGGCTTCCATCGCGGCGGCCAGCGCCTTGTCTGTGTCGGAGACTTCCTCGTGGCTCAGGTCGTACGGGTACTTGACGTCGTAGTGCAGCTCGCGCTCTGATTTCTCGGTCTTTTCCGCGCCATTTTCCGGGGAATGCGTCGCAGAGATACGCGCGTTGGTAGCGGCAGGCGTCACGTCTTTGAGGTCGTTCAGCACGTCGAGCACGGCGGCGTCGGCCCCGGCGGCCAGCAGCGGCACGCCGAACTTCTGGTCCTCGTGAGCAGTGGAGATGTACTCGTGGCCGCCGGCGTGGACACCGACGGTGACGCGCAGCATCACACGGGCGCGTTTGCCGAGCTTGCGGGCGATGGCGGCGACGCGCTCCGGCTCGTCGGGCTCGTCGATCACGATTTTGGCGAAGCCCTGTTCGATGGCCAGCGCGATTTCCTCATCGGACTTGTTGTTGCCGTGCAGCACCAGACGACGTCCGGGAACGCCAGCGGCGAGGGCGATTTTCATCTCGCCCATCGTGCAAGTGTCCACAAACATGCCGGCCTCGGTGACCAATCGCACGATTTCTTTGGACAGGAACGCCTTACCGGCAAAGCTCACGTGCGTAGTGGATGTGTTGAATGCTTCGGCGGCAGCGCGCACGAAGTGCCTGGCACGTGCGACTACTTCATCAGTGTCGATGAGATAGAGCGGCGAGCCGAACTCGTCAAGCAGCGATTC